>Ga0214923_10004362_pt1 | contig 17131 bp, 12 predicted proteins | sample LL1510_MetaG_FD_177993 | JGI IMG/M metagenome (GOLD analysis project Ga0214923, IMG submission 177993) | Freshwater microbial communities from Lake Lanier, Atlanta, Georgia, United States - LL-1510 | ecosystem: Environmental > Aquatic > Freshwater > Lake | place: USA: Georgia | collected... | reverse complement strand
ATCTTTTACTGATTTAAATACAAAACGAGTCATGTTTGAAGCTCGTTCAAGACCACAAGATACAATAATCTATGAGTCTGATGATAGTGGTTTTTTAAAAATAAATCCATTATTAGGTTTATCTGGATCATCTGATCTTTTTAGAGTAAAATCTGGTCAAATATTTACTACCGTCTCTGGTGCAATTCCTCCAATAAGTTCTGCACTTGTTCAGGGTTATTCAGGACAAATTCTTTCAAGAAGCTTACAAAACCTTAAAGATTTAAGAATTTTAAAAAGTCCTTCATTTCAAGATGAAGGTGAAGAGTTTAAGTTATCAGCAAATGAATTAAATTTTGTAATAACAAGAGAAACACCAATCAACATAAATACTGGTATTTTTGAAATTGATATCAACCAAGCAGAAAGTGTATTTGTGGATAAGCGTTTAAGCAATCTACCTAATTTTAAATTTCTGCCTCCAATAAACAAAAAAAAGGGAAATACAACTGTGCCTCTTGGAAACTATGTTAGTTTCGGTTCCCAAGATCAATTAACATCTGGTTCTTTATCAAGAGAATTTCAAAGATTAGAAAGTATTGGCATGAAGAAAACAATAGAGTTTTCGGACACATCTACTGCAAACACATTACTTGGACAAATTTTAGAAGTTAATGGTGGGATTATTAGGAAACTAGATATTGTAGATTACGGGGAAGAATTAATTGATGCCGCAAGCAATTTAACTAGACACATTTATTTTGTGGGCAAGTTATATACAGATGATAATAATAGTAGTACCTTTATAAATCTTTTTACATTAGTATTTGAATAATTTAATTTTTATATGTATGATTATGTTTAAAACGCTGTGGAAGTAAAAAAACATGAAATTCAAGAATACAACATCAAATTCAATAATTTTAATCAATGAACAAACAGCTTTTAATCTAAAATCTGTTACCGAAACAAGTACCGTTTACTCAATTGAATTTCAAGTTGATTTAAATGAAGCGGCTAAACGAAACAATGCTTTCGGCGGCAAAGTTTATTTTTCAAAAGTAGCCAAACAAACTCCACAACCAATCTTTTCAAAAGATAGGAACGGAGATAGTGCGAACTCAATACCACAACAACCAAAAGAAAGAAATTTAGACGGCACACAAAATCTATTACTTGGAAATGACAGAATTATTGGCAATCAAACTTTAATTGATGAGATTAGAAATATTAGCACTAATAAAAAACAAGTTATACAAAGAAATGATCAAAATATTTTAAAAACAGTAAACTTTTCATTGTATGACTATGCAAGTCGAGACAGTATCGAGCGTGCCAAAGCAAACAATTATAGCAGAGAAGAAAAGGTTTTAACTTCAACTGTTGTGGCAGATATAAAAAATCAACCAGTTTTTGAAAGATTACCTGTTGGACAACCAGAAAGCGTTGGGCGTATTGGACAACTTAGTCAAACACTTACAAATGAAGCAATTACAAGAGAAATGCGTGGAGCAATTGTGCAAAACACTGATCCAGCGTCTTTGGTGAGAAGAACAGGTGGAATTGTATCAGCAGTTAAATCTTTAGGTGGAATAGCAACAACATCACAAACTACTCCAGTTGGAACATTGGCAAGTCCTATTGGATTAATTCAACAAACTTTAACAGCACCAACATCGCTAACAAAAGATAGTCCAGTTAGTTCAACATCCTTTTTAACAAAAATTGCAACCACCACAACATCAAGAATAGTAGTAACTTTAGATTTTCAAATAGATAGTAGTTTACTAGCTGGTGTTTCTACAATTTATTTTGAAATAGAAATGTTTGATGATGCTCAAAGGCCAGTATACGGAAAATATATTGCAATAAATCATGCTAAAAATTTAGATGAGTTTTTGACTCCTAGATTCGCCCCAGAAATTACATCTTTTTATAGGCGTGGAAGCGACGGCAAAATTGTTTTATTTTTAAAGCAAATAGACCCGAAAGCAACATTTATACTCCTTTATTATAAAGAATTCTTAAACGATAATGACTACACACAACCATATACATTTCTTGGTAAAATCCCAATAACCAAAGAACAAAATGAAATAAAAGTTGAAGTAAGTAAAACATTAAACAAAAGAACTATTATAAGAGCAATCGCTTCTTCTGTTGAAGAACGTAAAGGTTTATTATTTAATTCAGTTACGGTAGCACCAGCTACAAACTCAATTGTGGATACAACATTAATAACAGATCCAATAGTGATATGGAACTATGGATTTAATGCTGACAATACAATTGCAATTGATGGCATTGTTCAGTTTAGAGACGCTGTTAGTGTTAAAGTAACAAGAAAACAAAATGATGACACTGTTGATGAAAATGCAATATTTGGTCCAAGTTTCTTAAATGGATCAATAAATTTTTCTCTTACGGATAGAAATTTATCGCCAGGTAAAACTTATATCTATAATGCTTATATTACTTCAAGAGATGGTATTGTCAGAAAAGCTCTTGACAATATGATAGTGTTTAATCCTGAAATAAAAAACAACCAAATTACAACACAGATTTTAAACCCAAACAACTCAATAAATGGAAATAATCTTAATGTAACTTTTGATCTTAGATCTGATTTAAACAGAGAAAATTCTGCGTTTATATTAGAGAATTTTAAGCTTCAAGGCATATATGATCTTTATAGAAATATTTTTGAAGTAACTGATACCGCTAATAGTTTTGCATATAAAGTGTTAAGAAAAAACTTAACCACTGGAGAAGAAGAAGATTTTGGCATACTGCAAAATCCTACATTTAATGATGGATTTCTTAGAGCAAATAAAAATGCAAAACCGCTACAACCTGGGTACTCTTACAAATATTCAGTTTATACATTTTTAAGGACCGCTGATAGTTTATTGCCTCAATTACAAGTTACAGGTTCTTATAATAACAAAACTTACACTTACAGACCTTATTTTTCAAGAAATCCATTTGTTTTACGGGAAGGAACAATGGTAACAGAAATTTCTCTAAGGGAGCAGCACACAAATTCTCAATATACTTTTGGTCCTACTGGTCAGGTTGTTGAGCACAATGCTGATTTTAGTAATGTTCTTCCTATTGTAAAAGATGTTATTGCAACAAATAAAAATAGAACATTAAATATTTTACAATGGAAAGTTGAGGGAAACCTCGATAAAGTGGACCACTTTATTATTTTAACTCAACAACTTTCAGCAAGAAAAGTAGTTGGTACTATCCATAACGTTTCAGAAACAAATACTTTTAACTTTTACGATATCTTAACAGACGGTGAGAGTGGTAATTTAGAATATGTTATCATCCCAGTTTATTTTGACCTTGTTCTTGGTCAAGAAGTAAAAAGCAATACAATTATCATTTAAGGAATCAATATGCCACGACAGCTAGGATTTGGAAATGCACATATAGAAAGTATTGGACAAAGCACAGAGCCGATAACTTCAAGTATTGAAAACTTGAGCGAAGACATTGCCATAAGAAGAGGAAGAGAAAGTGTTTTTAGAAGACAAATAAGAAGTGCTCCAATTGCAACAGCACCACTACCAGCTATAGGAGATATAGCTGCATCAACTTTAACAACTATAGATCCACCAGCATTAGCCAATCCATTAGCAAGAGTTAGACCTGTTGATAATGCGAGAGTATTAGACAGCGGAATATATGACAGAGTTGATACTTTACAACTTTCAAATAATACAATAAATGGAACAGGTTTCAGCACATCAAGCTTAAATGGTTTTAGTAGTCAAAGACCAGAAATTATTGCATTGATAGATTATGAACCAGTATTTACTAACCAATCTGAATTAAGATTTAATGATACTGGTTATTTTATAGACTATAAATATCAAACCAATCAACTAAGAAAAGAGACGGTTCAGAAACTTTATACCAGTTTAAGTGCCAATCAAACTACTAGCAATACTTTAAATGAGATAAATACTGGTTTCACTACCTTTGTTGCCGTAGAAAACTCCAAGTTAAATATTTTTCAATCTATTATTAGTGTATTTGATTTATTTGATAAAGCTTTTCAAGTTAGAGAAATAGATGAAGAGTTTTTTAGAATAAACAACTTACAAAACATCAAAGATTTTTTTGTTAAAAAAATGGGTTTTAGTGAAACATCTTATAACACATTTTCAGATACAAAAATTTTATATCAATTATTATTTGATTTAAGATCAGCATCAGAAGATTATAGCGTAAATCTCTTAAACCTAACTGATCCAAACAGAACAAATGACTTAAACTCAGTTATTGTTGATACTACATATACAAAAACAAATGGCTTCTCATTTGGTTTAAAATCCATAAAAACACCGTTAAATTCAACAATTACAAGAACTTCCGTAACATCAACAAACTATGGTAATTTTTTAAATTCATTACCAGAAAATCCAACTGATAGAATTAAACTTTTAATGCAAGTTCTTAATAGAATTTTACGTGTTTCAAGAGGTTTGTCAAAACCAGAAGTTAGAAATGCAATAACAACAAACTTCTCTAGGTCTGATGACGACAATCCATTTGATAATATTATTGGGGCACCACCAAGGGATATATTCACTCAGCCATTAGGTATAAATACAATTGGAAGCAGTTTGTACTTAACAAATACAGCCAACCCAGCAATTATTGTTTTGCCATTTGAAAATACTATTGTTGATGATGGGGAAACTACATATGTGCCTGGAAACTTATTTTTTAAAAATCTTACGGTCCAAAATTCTTCAATTGTTCAATTGACAACATATGCCGAAGATTTGTCTCGAAAAATTGCAAACACTGATAGTGTATATACAAAAATATTTGATTTCTATGATTCTAGAAACAAACTATTGCCAAACAACTATAGTAAAAAATTTTTAAATGCTATAAAAAACTCATTAAATTATATTAACACAAGTCAAACAAATGGTGTGCCAAGTAAAGAAAGCTTAATTATACCAGCTTTATTAAATCTTGCTCAAAATGATAAAGTGTTAAAACACTACCTTTTTCAATTTGCGTTATTACTTGGGTTGTCTTCTATTGAAAATTCAACTGAACGTAGTATTTTTAGAAATCTAAAAATAGAATTAAACACAACAGCTATATTTCCAGATCTTGATAATTTTCAAGAAATTATATTAAACTCGCAGGTTAATCAATCGGCAATTTTACGTTCAGCAGCATTATCAATGGCTAGAACAATAACAAATTATGTGGCTGATAAACTTGTAACACCATTAGTTCAAGAAATATCTCTAAATGAAAATATGCTTGGTAATATTGGTGGTGTAGCACTTGATAATCCAATGGTGACTATTGAAAATAGAGATCAAATAGCTACAACATTAACTGCTACTGTTTATGCAACTTTTAGTAATCAGCCTAATCTATTAAAAGATTTTGTCGATATAGCCGTTGGATTAGATCAAGATGCAATGATCTCTAATAATTCTGATACTTACCTAACTGAAAATTTATTTACAACAAAATATTCAAATGTATCACTTTCATATATTCTTGCCATGTTATTTGAGATTATATGTTCATTTACTTTAAGATTTTTTGATGTAAATTTTGATACTGGTAACTCTGGGCAAATACGTATCGTTTATAATAAATTTAATTGTCAGTCGGCGGCGCAAGGAATTGAAAGAACCATTGCAAACATAGACGGCACATTAACCACCGCTATAAATGAAGTATCATTAAACTCGCCAAATACTGGTAATACCGATACTTTTCTTAATTTTAGACGTTCAAGATCGGTTGATTCTTATTATGATGCCAGTAGAAAAATAGTTGAAGCACTTGTAGGAGAAGAAGATTTTCTTAAGGTAAGTTTAGGTATATTTGGAATAATATCAACTAATTTAAATAATGCAAAACGTATTGGAATTGATGTTTTTAATAAATTAAAAACAGAACAGAAAAATATTCTTAGGGCAAATCCAAACTTATTAAAAAAATCACAATACAGAATTGCAAGTGGTTTATTTGATCAATTAAGATCAGTAAATTCATTATTAGATCCATTTGCTTTTTCTATTACAGAGGATGAATATAATCATTTACTAACATTAAACAACACTCTTAAAGTAGAAACAAATGAAAGAACAAAAATACTAACAGTTGGTCTACCTAATGGATTTATAGATGCCTTAAATAATAAAGGCAGCAAAACTAACGCAATTTCAGGTGCAGAACAAATTACGGATATAAAAGGACAAGAAGGATTAATCAATCTTGCAGTTTATAGAAAAAGTCTATTATTTGAAGATTTAAAATTTAAACCAAAAAAATTCTTATTTGATTTAGCTCTTTTTGCATCAAAATATCCAGATGATCTAACGATAGATCCTTTTGGTTTATTTGATGATCAAACTGGCCTAATAACACTAAAAGATAAAAAGAATGTTACACAAGAAAATGCATTAACAAAGTCGAATATCAATACTTATTCAAAATATATAACTTTTCTATCAAATGCAGAAAAGCAAGAACTTTTTAATAATCACGTAAAAGATTATTTGTTTAGCAAATACAACACATTATTAACTGGTTTAAAACTAACGGATGAAGTTTTTCCAATAAATCAATATAACAACTATATCACAAGCAATGAGCAAATTAATCAACTTTTAAGATTATATCTTAGAACATTTGGTATTAATGATACTAGACCAATAAAACAGATATTATCAGATAGTAAAATTGACGTAGCAATTAGAGATGCTTTGGCGTTAATGCAAAATTCTATGGTAGCATTTAAACAAGAATTGACTGATCAAATTATCTTTTCAGAAAAAATGTTTGATAGAATTTTTAATGTTCAAGTTAATATCGATAAAGATTTTGAAATCGATGTAGTTGCAACCCCAAGTAACGTTCTTAATAATGAATATATTGTTAACAGATTATTTAAAGTTGGTAATAAACTCTTTATAAAAGATCTAGAAGGTGCAATTCTAGACGAGTTTTATGTTTCCGTAGAGGCAATAGGTTAAAATGGCAAATAGAGTACAGGTTAGTTTACCATCAAAAAAAATTTCTACTGTTGATGTAGCGGAAATTGAACAGTTTAAAACTTCTTTTGTTTATAATTTTTTTCAAAAAGATGAAAGATCAAATGAAACAGGAGAAAGTGTGCCAAATAGATATCGTGGAATAAATACAACAGATTTACCAACAGATATCCAATCAAACATTGATTTAAATACAAGAGTTCCAAGATACGTAAATTTAACCTGGCAACCATTTGTTGTTGGAAACAGAGCAGATATTGCAAGAGAAGTTAAAATAAGAAGCAATATAGATAAAGTTTATTTTGAAAATAGTTTTAGCTATGATGACTATAGTGTTCTTGAAATTCAAGACCTTTCAGTTGATAGTAAACTAAATTTATTTGTTGAAACATTATTAAAAAACACTGGACAATCTAACCCAAACCAATCCAGTACTGAAGCATTGTCACGTAGTACAAGAACAACTAGCGAAAGAATTAGACCAGAATTGTTAGCAAATGGATTAAGTCCTAGACTCTATGGATTAAGATTTTTTAATCAAGATGGACAGGAAATAGAATCTGAAGATTATTCAAAACTACTAAAAAGATATAAAAGTAATATTCAGATCAATAATAAAGTAATTTTTGATATTGTGAATTACAATTCATACAATGACCCAACAAATCCTTTTGGAGATGAATTGTTAGGATTTTTTCCAGAAGCAAGAAAAATTCAAACTGACGCAAGAAAATTCAAGGATTCAACAAGAATTTCAAGAGAAGAATATGATTTTGAAATTGATAATTTTGTAACACAAAAAGTTTTATTTTCAGAAGTTCATACTCCATTTATACAAACAATTGGATATATTATCGAAAAATATGAATTAACAGCAGATGGTAAAGAAATAAAAAAAGAAAATATATTTGTAGAAAATCCAAACCGAGGAGTTTATGCTGATTTTAAAGTAAAATATGGGGCAACTTATTTATACAGAATAAGAACAGTTTTTTATATTGAAATTGAAGGTATAGATGAAGTATCTACATTAATAAGCAGTTTGGGGATACTTGTTGCTAGTAGGACAACAACAAGTTCAATAACTTGTGTTGAAAACACACCTCCAATACCTCCACAGGATATTATTTTTAAATTTAATCCAAATGAAAACACATTAAAGATTTCATGGAATTTACCTGTTAATCCACAAAGAGACATTAAACGATTTCAAGTGTTTAGAAGATATTCTATCTTTGAACCTTTTGAACTTATAAAAGAATATAATTTTGATGACTCTGAATTAAAAGTTTCGTCTGGGGAATTTGTTGAGCCGTATTTGGTAGAACTACTCAGTAGTCCAAAAACAATTTATTATGACCATGAGTTTAACAAAGAAACGATTGCTTACTACGCCTTAGCTTCAATTGACGCCCATGGTATTAGCTCCAATTATTCTAGTCAATTTAGAGTAAGGTATAACAAAATACAAAATAGACTTATAGTGGATTTGTTTTCAGTATCTGGTGCCCCAAAAGCATATCCAAATATGTATATAAATCAAGATACGTTTGTGGATAGTATAAAAGATCAATACCATAGTAAAATGCATGTGTATTTTAATCCAGAATACTTGAAGGTTTTTAACAAAGATGATAAAGATTTAAATCTTTTAGCAATAAAAGCAGAAGATTGTTATCAAATTCAACTAGTGAATATTGATGTAAATGAGCAGCAGTTGTTGAAAATAAAACTGGAAGATCGTACAGAAAATGTTATACGTGAACCAATTGATGGGGCAATAAATAGAACATTACTTAAACAGAAACTTAATACTGAAAGATTAAAGAATATTAATGCTGATACAGATAGACAAGAATCTGGTTATATAACAAAACGGATTGAGTCTATATTTAAAAACCAATAATCAAATTAATTAACTTAAGGAAAATAACACTATGGGTTTTTTAGATTCCACAACATCAACTATCATATTAGATGCCGTTTTAACACTTAAAGGCAGAGAATTAATTGCAAGAGGAGACGGTTCATTTAGAATTTCTAAATTTGCAATTGGTGATGATGAAGTAGATTATACAATTATTCAAAAATATGGTAGAACTGTTGGTATTGAAAAAATAGAAAAAAATACTCCAGTTTTTGAAGCACTACCAAATGGTAGCTACGCTCAAAAATACAGGTGCGTGTCTGTTTCTAATCCAAACCTACTAAGAATGCCAATTGTAAATCTTCAAGGAGTTGGGTTTGATTCAACTTCGGATGTTCTATCAATAGGTAATGTAACTACAAGAACACGAACAATTACTGTTGAACAAACAATTCGTGAAGAAACATCAATTGATCCAGAGCTAAGAGATCAAACATTTATTGTAAATCTTGATTCTAGATTTCTAAATGTACAAGGCAGAAGGCCAGATAACGTTGATGGACTTAAAAGGGCCACATATATTTTGGATAGAAATGCTGGTGAAAACTCTGTTGGTGGTACTAGCTTAACACTAACACTTGGGGTTCAATCAATCCCAGAATCAAACTTTACAATTTATGGTTCTAGAGCTAATAAAAACATTATTAAAACTTATGTTGTGATTAGCGGTACAGCTTCAGGGGCAACAAAACAATTTGAAGTTCAAATTTCAAAAACATCATAAAATAAATTAAGATACTAGTACATAAGAATATACAGAGATAAAAATGCCTACCTTTCAAGAATTAACAAGTGCAGATTTTGCAACAAATAGTGATGGTCTAGATATTGTAATTGACTTGATTGAGTCAGATATCTCATCTTCTTCAACCAGAAGAAAATATCAACATTACATAACTGGTTCAGTTGGAGCAACAGGTGTAACTTCAAGTCTTTATCAGACAATTTATGATCAAGATTTTACACTACAAACTGCAAACGCAACTTTTGATTTTACATTTGGTCTTGCAAGAAGTTCATCACTTGTTACAAGCTCTTTGCTATACACAGACTCTACCACAGGTCAACTTTATTTCCCATCTCAATCACTGATGATGAGAGAAAAAATTAACATGTATAGAGAAATGGCTCAAATCTTAATTGGTGATGCAGATAGTGAATTTACAATTGTTTCAGCATCCACAACCCTAACAATTAGGGAACCACTTTTCTTGGGCTTTAAGCGTTTGTTTGCAAGAGATAGAATTAAACGTGAGACATTTGCTCTAAAAGTATTAACAGCATCAAACTTCTTGCTTGGTCCATCAGCAGGTCAGAAAATTTATACAGATGTTGGATCTGCAACAAATCAAGAATTTTCTTTTGGTGGCGCATATTCGACACTTGTTGATAGCTCAAATACAGGTAATCCAGTTGGTTTAGTGTTCTTAGATAAAGGTATTGCTGTACTTGACACACAACGTATTTTTAATGTTACTCAATCATTGAGTGGTAGCATTAAAGCTGTAAATGTCTCTGGTACAACTCCATTTACTGGTAGCTTAAATCAGTTTTTTGTTAGTGCATCAATTGATGACATTATTGATCACATGGCATCAACAAGATTTGGTTCATCATCTTTAACTGCACTTGCTTATCAAAATCAAACAATCTTGAATAGTTCATATATTACTGTAAGACTACCATACAGCTATTTCAACTATTCTTCAAATCCATCATACACTGATGTAAATGGCAGAATTGTTGTAATTGAACAAGGCCAAGAAGATGTTCAAAGGTCATTTACAATGTTTACATCAGTTGGATTTTATGATGCCAACAACAACTTGCTTGCTGTAGGCAAAACCAGTAGACCAGTTTATAAAGATTCTTCAAGAACAATTCAATTAACAGTAAGACTTGATTACTAATAGCATTTCTATATTTTAAAGACAAGATTACTTAATCAATGTAATCATGACTTTTCAAAAATTATATCCTGAAGATCTTGCGTTAACTAGCTTAATTTTAAATCCGTCTGTGTCCTTTTCGTCATCTTCTGTTGGTGGTGTTACTGGGTCCAAGTATTTGTTTACGCAAAGAAGTGATGTAGAAAAAGCAGCAATTTCGTATTCAACTTCTTCACTGTTTAATAATAACAACACTGCTCTAAAAGATATAATAAATAGGGCAAAATCAGCATCAATATCAAATCAAGCTTTTATTAGTCAGTATTTGGATGTTATTAATAGTTTACCAAACACAAGCAAAAATAAACAAATTGTAAATGTGTTATCATATACTCCTGGTTATGGATTTGGAACAAACTATAATAAAAAAGCTGTTATCCTAAACAGTTTATATAGTCCATTTTATAAACCAGAATATCCAGAAGCTCAGTACGCTTACACGAACTATAATACATTAAACTTTTTTTCAAGCTCTCAATTTTCAACAAGTTCTGTACTGCTATATCCAAATAATGTTACAGTTAGTTCTAGTATTTTGGTTAGCAGTTCTTATCTTCCAACAGGATCTTTTAGCTTTAATTTTTGGATTAAACCAAGTTACGCATTTACAAAAGCAGGAACAATATTTCATGCTTCTGGTTGTTATGCAATTTCGTTGTTAACTGGTTCAAGAGTAGACCAAAATGGTGATACAACTGGATTTAAAATACTGTTTCAAGTAGAAAATGGGGCTACTATAAGACCCTCAGAAGCAACGACGGCATCGCTATTTGTTTTTGAATCTAACGATAATGCATTAACAAAAGATTATTGGCATAATGTTTGTATTAGATGGGGAACTTCAAACTATAATTTTGGTTCTGGGTCAATATTAGTTGATGGTCAAAATGTTGGAAACTTTTTAATTCCAAGTCAATCAATACAGTTCCCAGTTAGTTCTGGATTAGATGGTCCAATGGTTCTTGCGTTAGGAAACTATTATGAGGGGACTAATAGTGGAAGCAATAGCGTTTCTAGATTTTTTGGTGGGGACACAGCGGTACAAGACGGATTGGTTGATTTAAACTCATTAACAGGCTTTGTAACGCCAGCAACTTACAGTTTTACACACCCATTAAATGCAGAAATACATGATTTTAAAATTTATAACAAGTATCTCACTACAACTGAAATCAATAACTTGATTGAGTTTGGACCAAGTTCCAGAAATAATTTGTTGTTTTATGTGCCGCCGTTTTTTACACAAGAAAGCCCATACAGAACCGCTGTGGGTGTAAGCGGTGGATTAATGATTACACCATTCTATAATAGAAGCGGAACATCTACTGCTCCTTTTAACGCAGACTTGGCATTTGAAGTTGGAGGTCATTTAATAAATCTAGAAAACTATACTAGAGAATTTATTCTTGGCAGATATCCAAGACTACTTGGTTTAAGACCTCAGATTACAACATCTACAACTGCTCCAACAACTGCGAATGCGGTTCTTTATGCAACAGAATCTGCATTAAAAAGAAATTTAACAATTTTACCATGTGATAATGGTCAATTTACACCAAATTTTTCATATTGGCTTTCTTCACTTTCATCTTCGATGTTTAGAAATGATGTAACAAAAGATTACAGTTTTGTTTCATTAAGAAACGTTATTTCTAGCTCATATAATCAATCTGTGCTGTATAACACGCCATCAACATCTTCTCTTGGTTTTGCAATTGTTGGACCTGATCCATCACTCTCTTCTTCTTTAAGAGATGCACCAGCAAGCGTTCCTTCTATTTTACAAAGAACTAGAAATCCATCATCAAACCAAGTTAGAATTTTTGATATATCAAACTTGTTTTATGGAACAAGAATCGAACCTGGGACAGTTATATTAACTGATTCAGCAGTATCGGGCTCTGATGGAAAACTATCTATAACGCTAATGGATGATGGAAGAGGTAATCTTTATAGATCGGACACTTCAACAACAGTTAGTACATGGAATTCAGTTGGCAATGTGTTTTATAATGAAGGAATTATTATAATTAAAAACCCTCATCTTTATTGGTTTGCAGAAAATCAGTTTAATCTAACTTTTAGAGGTCAGACAAGCATTTACACGATGACAGTTGATTGTTATAGTGATTCACTCAAGGAAACAGAATCTTCTAATTCTACATGGTCGCCAACATTAAGTGCTTCTAATTTACAAAATGATAGCGATAAACAATATACATATATTGGCGAAGTTTTATTGCATGATGAAAATCTTAATGTAATTGCCAGGGCTTCCTTGGGTCAGCCAGTAATGAAGCGTACTGGGGATAGGCTACTATTTAAAGTTCCTATATCATACTAAAATGTATAATATTCATAAATTTTATAAACCAAATGCCTACGCTGATATTGTTATTGAAATAGATAATAAACCAGTGGCGGCAATTCATACTAAATATTGTCAACTACATGAGGCATACATAGTAAACCAAGTTTATTCAAATCTACCAAAAGGATTTGGGTATTTTATGTATAATCTTTTGTTTATAGTATATGAAGGAGAGTACTTTTGCCCCGATAGAAACCTATGCCTACCAAAAGCTTTTAAGGTCTGGAATAGAATCTTTCATACTAATGATAAAATAACACCATCAACTTTCCCAAATAAAACCTATACCGTCAATCCAGACCATAAAATCTTAAACTTAAGATACAGGTATCTCTCAGAGTCCTTTCCCGAAAAGGAATTGGTCTACACCACAGTAGATCACTCTGAAGTTAATGACCTATACTTTGAAAGTATTCAGGTCTTTCTAGACGTATACAAGGCTGAGATGGACTATTTAGAAACCCTTCTTCTTTCTCAAGGTTCCTCCCCTGTAACCCCTATATGTAGTAACCCAAGTTTTGACCATGTACTCACTAACGCTTGTCAGTGATGGTATATTTTATTTTATCTAGTTAAAAGCATGGCAAAAGGTAAAAAGAGAAAAAAGTTCTATAAAGAAGGCATAGTAAAAATATCAAAGTGTCAAAATCCAATCCAATACAGAAGCGGTTGGGAGCATGATTTCACTTTATTGCTTGAGCAAGACCCTGCTGTTAAGCAAGTTGAATACGAAACACTTAGAATACCATACATAGCAAACAGAAGAACACAAAAGATAAGAACATATATCCCAGATTTTTTAATTACTTATGTGGATGGCACAAGAAAAGTAATTGAAATCAAAAGAGGGGATAGAGTTGAGTCAAAAATTGTTTTATTAAAAAAGTTTGCCGCTGAATCATTTTTATCTAAATGCAATCCACCAATTCAGTATTCTATTTGGACAAAAAAACAAATGGATGAATATCGAAAACAACTTAATATAAACGCAACACCAGCGGTTGAAGAATCTCAATTACTATCAGAATCCAAACCTAGTGCCAATAAACCAAAAACAGTTCGTAAAAAAACCAAAAAGGTCAAAGCCAAGTTGCCCTTGGACGATTCTCAAAGATTACTTTTACAAACGTATAAAAAATGTGCCTCCCCTAAATCAAAGAAATAAAAAAATTATCTTGAGTTATTTGCCTTTTGTCTGTTAACTTCCATACGTATTGAATTTGCTATTTGCATAGCTGTTCTACTGTATCGATCACCAATTGTTGTATGACCGCATAAACCAGTTCTAAATCTTCTGGCTGCTGCTTCCCAATTACCACAAACTTCAAAAGAACGCCATAGTATAGCCGCTGCTCTCGCTGGAGGACCAGCAATATGTCGTTGTCTTGCAGATATTGGAGCACCCCAATTCCCATTACCATAACAACCCATATGGGTTTCCATATATCCAATAGTAGCAAACATTTCAATTGGCATTTGTGGATATGTTGTTTGTGAAGTGTTTAGAGCTTCTTCAATCACTTCTCTCCTTGATACAATGCAATTGTTTGCTGGACTGTGTGGATGCAGACTTAAAAATGCTGCTATAATTTCTGTTGCTGTTATCATTTTTACCTTTTTTTGCCTATTTAAAGGCCGTCAATTTTGTTGACGTTTTATTAACTAGTATGCTTAAAAAAATCTAAGGTAAGTAGATATCCTACATGCTTGACAGATTAGGTTGGTGTGACTATTAATAGAACGAGAAAATTGGAGAAACACCATCAAGATTTGTAGTTTTTTTAATTGAAGTAGAAACAGTTGTTATTGAAAATAGCGTTAAAAATTAGAGAAGTTTAACATGAATTCTGAACAAGAACCTACAATAGATAACGTACTAGACGAATACAAAACTTATGTTAGAAACGCTCAACAGTGGGCAAAATATTCTGGGGCTATCATTAGTATATTTGGTGGATCTCCTTGTCCTTGGTGCAAATCACGTATGACACAAACAACTCTCGGTTCATTAGTTGCGGTTTGCGATAAAAATTCATTGCATATTGTTCAGTGGGTACCGTGGGGAGGATAAAATGAGTAATGATGATTCCGTTTATCGTAATGATGGAGAAGCGATGCGTTCAGAACTTCTTAAATTAATAGAAGAAAATGAGCAGCTTAAATTAGAAATTGAACGATTACAATCATTGATTGATTGTGATAATAAAGGTATTGTTTTTTGTCCGATAGAAGAAGATGAAGAGTATGAATTAGATTTAGATAAATCTAAATGGTATATTTCTTTGCTTCAGTTTACGCAATTTATATTTTTAATATTTGCGTATTTTACTTTTGATAAATTTTATTTGTTTGCCGTTTCAATTTTGGTTTTGTTTGTTAGTTTTTTGTTGGTATTAGCATTTATATACAAAGAAAATTTATGATGGCGAAAAAGAAAACAAAAACAAACAAACAAGACGTATGGAAAAAACAAGAAGTTGAAACTGCCATATTAGATGCATTTAGTCAATTTGAGGCCAGTAAATTAAAAGATAAAAATTTATTTGTATTAATGAATATGATTTTTAAAAATCTAAAAACTTTAGATTTACCTCAAATACAAACTGAGTTAAGTTCAAATGATGATACCACCAAAGAATTTCAAGAAGAAAAAACAAAATTCTAAATGGAAAAAGATATTATAAAACTTAACCAACTTTATCTCTTAAACAAGAGAAAAATATTTTATTTTTCTTATGGCAACCTTTCTTCCCATTTTAACCGTATTGGTTTCTTAGAAAAAGATGATGAAGTATTAGTATTAGCAGCAAATAAATGGGAAATGGACCCGTTTTATACATATATTCAGGTTTTATCTAAGCTTGGTATTGGATGGCTTGAAGTAGAAACAGAGATGGTTGAGTTTTGATTATTAGTTTCCTTTAAATTGCAAAAAATAATATAGCAAAAACCAAAGGGTTGATAGACTTGTCATAACACTAATGTAGTGCTATCTTGAGATGTTGTAAAGCCATGAGCTATGAAACCAAAACAAGACCAGAACTGGATGATTATCAAGAACAAAACATCGATGATGTAGATGTACAATCTCGTTATAGGCAAGCTCTTGCCGCTGATATTAAGTTTGATTTAATGGATTTAAAGGCAGAACTATTGAGATTAGCAGATGCGATTTCTTTTATCAAAGAATCAATAGTTGGTTATGAACAAGTTTTTGTTGCCGCAAAAACAAGACAAAAGACGATGTATATGCTGCTTGATTCTGACGGCGATATCGTAGGGACTTTCCCAGAAAACTCAAGCTTTGATTACATGTTTCAGCGCAAACAAAGTGTTTGCCCATATGGAACATTACATAAAACATTAATCCATATTGGACCAGAAGAAAAAGAACGTATCCAAATTAATACAGAGCTAGTAAGACCAGCAAAAGTAATAAAGAGTTATTGATGCTAAAAAGATTATTTTATAAAAATTTTATAACAAATCATTTTTTATCAAAGTTTCAAATGTATAGACGTTGGATTGGAGGACACTGGGAAGCTTGGTGGATTGATTTTCCTGTTTGTTCAACAATATGGATTTATTGTAATCATGGGTATAAACCAGGAGGGATTTGCTCATTAGAGCATTGTGAGGACTATTCTCCAAAACTAGAGAGAACTACTCCATATCGTTGACAAGCAATAAACCCGTCTTTATGCTGGCTTGTACTCTTGTATGTGTTTTGGAGAAAATTTATGTTAAAAAAATCTGATGGTGAGCGTATTCGTATTGAACATATTATATCTCGTTTGCGTGCAACAATTAATAATTTAGAAATTGCTTTAAAAGATGAAAATCATCCACCTGG
>Ga0214923_10004361_pt1 | contig 17131 bp, 17 predicted proteins | sample LL1510_MetaG_FD_177993 | JGI IMG/M metagenome (GOLD analysis project Ga0214923, IMG submission 177993) | Freshwater microbial communities from Lake Lanier, Atlanta, Georgia, United States - LL-1510 | ecosystem: Environmental > Aquatic > Freshwater > Lake | place: USA: Georgia | collected... | reverse complement strand
ACCGAGAAAGTTGTCACAATAATCACTGTTTTGACTAGGATCAATCATATGTAATAATGCACTTCGAATTTCAGGATTATCCGCGATTTTATCTAGCTCATCTAGAAAAATAATCCCATTTTTGTGTCCCATTCGCTTAATCGATTTTACAATCTCACCTGGTTGAGCACCAACATATGTATATTCATGTCCTTTAAGGAAATCTGCTTTATCTACTCCTCCAAAAGATATTTGTGAAAATCCAAAATCCATTATGTCCGCTATCAATCTCGCTATACATGTTTTACCTGTACCTGGAGGACCTACGAGACCTAAGTTTGCATGAATCATACTTGGATTTCGCAATTTTGCAGACATGAATAATAGAATCTGTTCTTTTACCTTTTCCATTCCATGAAGCTCTTTATCCAACTTTTCTTTTGCCTTTTTGATAAATTCAGTAATATTTTCACCAACATGCTCTTTTACACGATCATGTGGAAAATCTGTTGCCCACGATAACCAATGTTTTAGTTTACCATATTCATCATCTACAGTATCTAACGCTAAAAATTCTTCATATCGTCTATATATAACCTCTTTATTTTCTTTACTTGTTTCCAGATTAAGAATTTTGTATTTTAATGCTAATCTCGCATCAAATCCAGTAAATTTCTCTTCATCTTTTTCCATACGAGCAAGATCATCGCTTGTATATTTTTTAGATTGTTCATATCCGGCTTTATATTCCTTAAACATAGCATTATATCTAATCCTAGACTCCAACCATTCATTTGTATTAGGTACTTGCATCTTATATATTTCATAGTATTGACATAATTTTGCCCGATCTTCAAGACGCATAGGTGTTATAAGCATTGTTATTGCATTAGGCTCTGTACGAGCTATTTCATCCTTAACTTCACATAAAACCTTATGAGCTTCCGGATTTATATTTTTATCAATTAATATACAATCGTCTTCTTGTTCACTTGATATACACTCGTCATCTTCTTCTTCTTGATCACTTGTTTCGTCATCTTCTTCCTCTTCACTTGATTCATCATTTTTGATTTTCGTATCATCGTCGTGTTTCATTTTCTGTTTTTTAGGTATCTCATTGTCCAGTTGCACATCATCTTGTTTTCGTTTGCGGAGTTTCGGAGACATATTTATTATTAATAGCAATTCATTTTAGATTTGTTCTACTTCTGTAAAAATCAACCGCCTGTATGCTACTTATATCATCAAATAGTTGTTTTATTACATCTACAAAATCAATGTCTTCTTTATCATGAAATCTCTTACGTTGCAAAGAATCATCGCCATATAGATTAAATTTATCATTTTCTGTTGGTATGTATAATGCCTTTTTAACAACCATATCCCTTACAACATTATAAAATTCTTTTGGTTGACTTACAAGTATGATATTTTGAAGAAGCTGCTCACAATCATATTCTGTAATTTGACACTTTTGAGAAAAGTCATTCCTAAAGTCGTTATCTCCAAATACATCCCGATACAATTTTCTGAACATTCCAACCATGATTGGTAAAATATTAACTATTAAACTAGAAGATAGTTCCTCTAGACGACAGTCCATTTTCCAGTATCTTTTTTCTTTTGTAACACGTTCAAGTATATAAAACGAATATGGATCATCTTTATTATTTTTAGGAAGTTGAAGATATATCACGTTCCAAAAATCATATCTGTTGAACAAATAACGTTCTATATTCTTTTTCATCGGAAATAATACCAAACCATAATTATGCAAGCAGTTGAAAAATATGGATCCATCGTAAGGTACATATTCTTTTGGTGCATATTTCTCTAGTTCTAGAGCAATTTCAAGTTTTTGAATCTCATCTATCTCTATATGCGTTTGAGTATAATTCCCATATGATATCAAACGACTTTCCAAAGGTGTTAACCCCTTTGATATTATCGAAATGCTTTTCTTTTCAGAGTAATTTTTTTCTCGGAAAATTTCATCTATTATTCGAATTTGTTCTAATAACAAATTCTGATAAGAAGTAAGCGGCATCCTTGCAAAAATACTCATTCTCTTTTTTGCCAAATCACTCAAAATTTTAGTATATATTCTACTTTGTTTCAATGTATTAAAAATCTCATGAAAACTCTTTTCAACCTCTTTTACATCCTCAAAACCTTCTAATATATTTTGAATTTTTGAGTCAACAAAGGTTATTTTATCAATTCTATCGCTTTCACTTTGTTCTTCTTGTACTAAGTTAGAAACATAAGTCTTAATAGACCTATAAGATTGCTTTCTTAATTTGTTAGAATCATCCACAACATCAATATCCTCTTTAATCTTGTAGTCATTTTCATTAGTTATCTTTTTTAAAGGTATATCGTTTTTAGTTACTTCTGGTGATGAAGGGGTTGACACTTTTTCGTCAACTTCATTCTTGAATGATTTTCGTGCTGGTGGCTTTCTTTCTACTTTAGTTGTATCTGCAAACATAATACCTTCTTCTCCGTTAAAGAGTTCATGTATATGAACTGGAAGAATTCCATTTCCTGTCCATATGTGTATACCATCCTCTTCCTCAGTAAGAATATCAGGAATTCGAATATTTGTGTTACTTTCGATTAGATGTCGATATATTTTATTCTTGAATCGTTCAAGAACTAGTTGAGCTGAAAGCTTCTCTTTCTCTTCTTTTAATAATTTAATAGTATCAAACATATGAACAAATTGTTTTGGACATATATTCAAGTTACCTTTGCAATTTTTACTATGTGATATTACAAGTTGTTTATATTCAGTAGAAAACAGACATTTTTTGCATGTAAATATGATTTGTTCTTTACAGAGCACCTCCATTTATTTTACTATATACGATTCTTTTGATCATTTTAGGTTTGATTCAATTTTATTACTGTACCATAGTAATAAAATATTTACTTATCTAATTTACCTGAAGCACGTGCTGCTTCCACTTGACGCTTAATTTTTTCTTCAATCGAATCATCATTTTGTGATCCTCCTAACATCCCTGCTAAATTAGGCATTCCACCTGCTTGACCTCCTCCACCAATCATTGCCATCATAGGCCCAAGCATGCTTGCTAAATCTGGCATTGGTTGAGGAGTACCGTCATTTGTTGGAGCTTTTGATCCTGCCGTTATAGAACTCATCATTGTGTTTATCATATTCATGGCATTCTCACCACCTTCTTGATCTCCAGCATCTGCACTAAGTTTAGTAACCATTTTTTGAACTGTACCCATCAGCTTTCCAAGATCTAGAGATCCATCCTGAAGTCCATTACCCATTCCGCTAACTAGTTCAGTAAAAATACCAGACTGCATAATTGCTGTTACCGCTTCCATCGGATTTGCATTTGGTTTTACATTAGCTTCTACCTTAGAAATAATATCGGTTAAAAAATTTATCTCGTCACCTCCACCTTTCTCGGCTTCCTCCTTTAGAATTTCCCTGGCCTTTCCTCCAGGATCGACCAGAGCTGAAATAGTCAGAAGATGCATCCAAATAACTCCTGTCGTTTCTGTATCGGCTAAAAGAAAAATATCCTTCATGTTAATGAAAACTCGTTTTGAGTATATTATCTTTTCCTTTGTGAGCTTATTAACTGTTCGTTTAGAAATTGCCTCTCGATTAGCAACGCAGAAAAGTCTAAATGCTTCAATATGTTTTTCAATAGGCTTTTCATGAGCGAGTGTTGTCTTATTAATCAAGTGTACATAAAGTTTTAAAGGCCTGTGTTTCTCGCTAAAAACCTCACCCAAATCATTCGTAAAATTTGAGATAGTTTTGAAGGTAATCAAAGACGTATCTGTAGACATTTTTCTTTTTACGGACATGATTTTAGATAGAAATTTGTTAAACAAGACTTTTAAATATCAGAGTTTGACACGATTTCAAACGCAAAAGATTCATCTTGTTGATTAACTTCAGTTGAGTCAGGTATAAAAACTACTTCAGGGTGTTTATCAAATAAGATATCTGCTTCAAATTCACCGTTATTGTTATGTTGATCTTTTCCAAAAAAGTAATCCCATATTGCATCGAATGTATTTGAAATTACTTGTCTTATGTATTCAGCTATTTTAGAAAATATAGTCATTTATTAGGAAAATCTTTTCTTTATGCTTGGTTATCATTTAGATTATCATAGGTTCTGTTAGTTGTGAATAATGTATTAGATTATGTTTAGAATATATTTTTCTATTAACATTTTTATAATTTATTACAGCAATAGTGTTATATGAAACTTCTCTATGCATTACACCATTGAATATAATAGATTTATGTATAGCAACTGCAAATGCATCTGGACCAGTTATTCTCATAACTTTTTCTTTAGTGGATGTTCTATTCCGAAGGTTCCAATTCATATTAAACGATGTAGGTTCAATACCTGAATGTAATGCTTCTACCATAAGATTTATCATATTTTTTAGGTACAAATGACCTTTACAGAAAATTAATAACCATTGTTCGTGTGTGCCATAGTCAAGATAATATCTCCATTGTTCATAATATCTTCTTTGTTTATCTAATATACATATATCATTACTTTTTATAACATTATCAAATAATTTAGTTTTTAACGACGATTTTATGTCTAAATATATACCACCTTCATTATATAACACACAATATCTAAAAAAATCAGATATCATAGCTCCATATTTAGGGTTAATTTTTTTGAAGGCAGTATACGTTAGGTCATCAAAATTTTTCTTAATATATTTATCTATATCAGCATGTGTATATAATCTGAATTCAATGTCTGGATTAGTTCGTTTATTATTTTGTATAATTTCTTTGATTTCTGGACATACGTCTGATGTTATCCATGTTTGATGACAAACTTTAGGTATGACATGATTTCTTGGATATTTATAATACATATTTTCAGTTATTCTTTTACATTTGTAATAAGATAATAATAAGAATGTTATTATAGATGAAAGTAGAATACTAAACAAAACTACTCCAATTAATATTCTCATAATTTATAGAATATAAATATTTTAATAAATTAATCTTTGAGCAATTTTCATTTATAATTATGTATTATAAATGAAAAATATTTATGTTGTATCACTAGTAATTTTGGCTTTAATTATATTTACTTATATGATTTGTACAAGGACTAACTTCAGATTTAACAGATGTTTATACAATATTAGTATAGGAAAAGCCTTATTAAAAGAATCATACCAATTTAATGATGGATTGACTACCCCCAATTTACTCTTCCAAACATATAAAGATAAGAGTAAGATACCAGATGAAGTATACAAAACAATTCAGACATATGCACCAGAGTATAAACATATTGTTTTAGATGATAATGACGCTAATAACTTTTTAATAGAATACTTTGTTCCATCTGTATTAAAAACATTTAACAAATTAAAATTAGGAGCTCATAAAGCTGATTTGCTTAGATATTGTCTTCTTTACATATACGGCGGAGTTTATATGGATATAAGCACAGAGTTAATAACACCATTATCAGATATTTTTCCAGATAAAACTATATTATATACAGTATTGTCTAACTCTAAAGATCATATTTATCAAGCAGTTATTTGTACACCACCAAATAATCCTATATTTTTATCACTAATATATTATATTGTTAAAACAGGAAATCCTTTATTCTATCATGACTTTTGTGAAGATTTTTTATATCAAATTAAAAAAGATTTGAATCATCCTTTAAAACTAGGATTAAATATCAGTAAACAAGGTAATAAGTACTATATTTTAAATGAAGAATGTTCTTTTGTTGACAGTTCGTTATGCGACAATAAATTTGACAAGTATGGATTCTGCTGTCTTATCTATGATAAAGGTATTAAGGTTATAAGAAATCGCAGGCCATCTTATCCATGGTAAAATTAGGGAGAATTGAAATATAGAGTAATTGTTGATTTTCCAATATTTGGTTTAACCATCTGTCGTATTTCGCAATAGTCTCCTTTATTAAAGGAAATCGGTACTAGTAAATCTCTACAGTAAATGTGTACTTCATTTTCAAAAGGATTAATATTTAATTGATAAAAATTTGTCAAATTCTTAATAACTAATATCTGAGTATCTATTCCTCCATCCTGTGTGATATATGAATACGAATATAATTTTGCATTGACTGGAAGATAAAAACGCGTTTTATCTATTTCCGAAGTTGATGAGCTCGTAGACTCGTAATTTCCATTAAATATAAGATATTTATTTCCATCAATATTTCCACCAAAAACAACACTAAAACCTTTAGATGTTCCAGTAGCACCGGTTGCTCCGGTAGATCCGCTAGGACCTTTAACTTCAGCTATTATGTTTGATGTAGAACTATTGATGTTTCCACAAGTAAGAGTTGGTATAAAATTAGCACTATTTCGCACATGTGTGAAAGTATCATTAAGTGATTGAGATGAAAACATTTATTAGAATAAACTATTTTTAATTTAGTAAAATATTAATAAACAAAATGTATAAATTTAACTGAAATAAAGAGTAACCATTGATTTACCAACCGCGTCGCCTGTAAACCCTACAATACATCCTAGTCCTTTTTCAAAATCATAAACTGAACCTTCTAGAAATAACTGAGGATCTATGTCAATAGTACCAGACGTATTTACAATTTGTCTTTTCAAAATATATGAATTCTGAACAGGAAACCCGTAAATATATAAAAATGTTTCAGTTGTTGGTAATTTTTCAATACTATATCGAATTTGGGATATTGAGCACTTTACAGGTAGATAAAAAATATTTTTTATCTCAGTTATATCTGGTGATATAATACTCGTTTTATCTCCATTATAAATTAAATTGGAAATATTTTGTGATGTATTTTGTATATTACCTCCAAAAACAGCAATAAAACCTAATGTTGCATTTCCATGAGGACCTGTTGGCCCGACTGGACCAGTTATACCATTAGTCGTAATTCCTGATGATAAATTTGATTGAGAAGCATTGATATTCCCAACTGTGAAAGAAGAACCGTTAAAAGTGCAGTTTTGTACACGAAAATTCTCCGCAAAAGGCATTTATTACAATAAAGTATTTTAATTCTGTGAAATAATTCTAATAAATTGTATAATTATTAGAATTGATATGATTAAGCAAAATACAGAACAAATACAGCATTTTCAAATACAGAGTTATTAACAAAAATGTCACATTTATCCCCCTTTGCAAATGAAATATCAAGATTATTGTCTTTATAACCTCCTTGACTTGTAAAATTACCAACGTCAGCACTATATACTTCATCGCCTCCTTTTTGAATAGATATGGATCCATTGGGAATTATAATTGTAGCTGCTTTAACTGCATATGAGTATGCTTTTAGAGAACATGCCTTTGGAATATAAAAGCTTTCGTGTACTGCTGAAGTATCCTGATTATACGTTCCATTATATGATAAATAATTTCCGCCATTTGATGTTGTAATACCTCCAAAAACAGCAATAAAACCTAATGTCGAAGTAAAATCAGGTCCAGCAGGACCAACAGGACCGGTAGCGCCAATAGAAGTTATACCAGTGCTAGAAAAGTTTGATGATGTCGCATTAAGTTCACCAACTGTAAGAGATGATATCCAACCAGCATTAGCTTGGATCCCTCTAAAATTATCATTGTAAGGCATTTATTACAATAAAGTATTTTAATTTTAGTAAATTTATTATTGTTCAAATTCCTTCTTTATAGCCTGTAATATTTTGACTTTAACGACATTTGGGTCAGCTGATTTGTAATTTCTAGCAATAACATTTAAGAACAATATCTCTGTTGCCACGGCAAAAGCGAGAATAATTGTTCCTTCTATAAATAGATGCTTTTTATTGACTTTTCCATACCAAGCGATACCAATTGTAAGAAAAATACCAATTACACATAAAATACCTAGTACCTTTGCAGCTTCCTTTTTCAGATCTTCATTTTTTTCCATAGCTTTTTCATCAGCGTCTCTCATATCTGGTATTGTCATAGAATCGGCGATAGATTGTCTTACCGATTCTGGAAAGAATATTTTAGCATCATTTGCTAAACTTGCCGCGATGTAATCACTTTGATCCTTGACAATTAGCTTTTCTACATCCTTCCCATATGTAAAGAACAATACACCAATTATTGTGGAAATAAGAGTTACATTTAGTATAATCTGTGAGATTTTCTTGTAATTTATAGACATATTTATTTATTAATTACCAGAAAAAAATAATAATTTTGTATATAATAAAATAAAATGCCGCTGTCAAACTGCTCAAATAATATATCGGAATACTTTTCCATTGGAATTAATGGAATTTTCCACGTACTAATACTTTTTACATTTTTAACAATATTGTTTTTTACACTCGTTTCCGTTCTAGAAAAGAAAGCATTTGATACTGAAATAGAAGAACAGATTGATAATTCGATGGATGGAATGTTTTCGAGTCTTACGCCTGAAGATAAATATATTATTTCAGAAGTTATTAATACTGATGTAGGTGGTGGAAAGTCACCAATAGATGTTGCAATTGAGAAATATTCAACACCATCAGAAGTTGTTGTCGAACATAATAAATGGGTTAAAATTTCAGCTATTACTATAATACTCATAATACTACTAATAGTAGTCTTAATTGTATCCGTATTGTACTTTAGTTGTGGTAAAAAGACAGGAGTTGTTGATATAGCAACAGAAAATGTGATAACATTTGCCTTTGTTGGTCTTGTAGAATATTTGTTTTTCACACATATTGCGTTCAAGTACATTCCTGCTCCTCCAAGCACAATGGTAACTAGTTTAATTACCACTTTCAAAGAAATGTTTGTGTAAATGATAGGAATAAGGTTGTAAAATAATACAAAATGTATTATTTTAATTCTTTAGCTCATAACTCAATCTCAAAACAGAAAGAGCAGCTGTACAAAAATCGATTGATTGAAAATCTTTTAATATCTTTTCAGAAACACTGTTGCTTTCAAGATCAATACTTGCAAATGCGCTACACAGATTGAAAAAGTTATTATTTAAACCAACCGAAAATGATTCAGATTCTCTTTTTACTAGAATACGAGAGTCTTCATTTGATCTACATGGTGCTTTTATGCATAACAACGTTTTTTGAAAAGCTCTAATATGTGAAATAAAACTAACGGTATCATCTAGTGGGTTCAAAATGATTGAAATCTTTTCCTCGTCTATCGTTGTAAGCATCGGAAAACGATTATATTTCTTGAGAGAAACAATTGCTCTACAATAAAATATACAGTTAGAACATACGGATAGTTTTACTTTTTCAATAATGTACGGTAAGACTAATTTTTGAAAATACTTATTACATAAGTTACACTTAGTCAAACAACTTAACGATTCTTCTTTTCGAGCGCGTTTTGTTGGTCTCTTATCAAGAATTTGGTTGTCAGACATTTTTATTCTACCATTTTTGCGGATCACTTCTTATTAAATTCAATTTTAATAATATGTTTTTTTTTGATAAAATAAACAGTTATGTTCACATATTTGAATCGTTTCGGTCACAAAAAGAATTTTACTTTAAATTCCGCACATTGAATTACAAGACGAATAAGATATTTTATCTTCTTTTTGTTCCACATTATACATATTGGGAATAGAAATAGGACCTCTAACAGCATATGATACAAAATAATCCTCTTTTAGCCAATAATTTTGCAAGGTATTGTACTTATTTTTTTTACAATTCATTTCTTTTAGTAAACATTTATTAAAATTATTTTACCAAGTCTTCAAGACCTGACAATAGATCAACTTTTATTTGCCAACCTAATTTTTTCAACTTTTCATTGCTTATATAATAACGTTGATCGTTGAAAGGACGATCTTCTATATATTCAATCCATTCATCATAATTATCTGTCTTTTTTATCATTTTTATCAGAATTTTCCCTATTTCAATTATATTAAACTCCATTTCTGAATCACAACCTATATTGTATATCTCACCAATTTTACCATTTTTTAATATAATGTCAAAAGCACTCGCAGCGTCTGAAGAATGCAAAAATGATCTCATACACGAGCCATCACCTTGAATAGTAATCTTTTTGTTATTTTTCAACAAAGAAATAAAACGAGGTATCACTTTTTCATCATATTGATTTGTGCCATATACATTATTACCACGCGTTATAATAATTGGTAAATTGAAAGAGTGATAATAAGATTGTGCAATTAATTCTGCTGATGCTTTTGTCGCCGCATACGGATTTGTTGGACACAAAATAGATTTTTCTGTTTTACAATCCATATCTGACAGTAATGACTGACCATACACTTCATCAGTTGATACATGAACAAATTTAACAAGAGATGGACAATACAAACGAGCAATTTCCAATAAATTATGACTTCCAACTATATTGTCTTGAGTATATTGTAACGCATCTGTGAAAGATGTTTGTACGTGCGATTGTGCTGCAAAATGTAATATATGGGTTATCGTGTAATTTTCAAAGACATATTTTAACAAATCATATGAAAGCAAATTACCATTTACAAATTTGTAGTTGGGTGATTTTCGAACAGATTCAACCACATTATTCACATTGCCACAATAATAGAGAGCATCGTAATTTATCAAAAACACATCTGGATTATTTTTTACAAATGCATTTACAAAATTAGATCCTATAAAACCAGCTCCACCTGATACAAATAGACACTTAATTTTTGAGGATATAGGCATTGCAATCTTTGGTTTGTATGTATTTTTATATATAGTCAAAACTTTTCGCAATGATGATTTTATTGTTGGTACATTTGGATAAAGAGATTCTAGTTTAGTCGTGTCTAAACAATTATTTGAACGTTGACTTGATAAAATTTTACTTTGTTCTTCAATACTAAAGTTAGACCATTTGAAAGACGGATCTACTATTTCTCTAAACATTTCAAGTATTTCATTATGAGTTACCAAACCAGGATTTGTTAGATTTACAGTTCCGATTACACGATTTTTCATCATATCTATAATAATTGGCAATAAATCAGGTAATACAGACATAGAATTTGGTATACTACATATTTTATCATATGTAGTTATCTTTGTTATAAAATTGCGTGTATTTTGTTCGTATGATATCGGCATTCTAATTCTCAGATTTAGTGTCGTTTTACCATACATTTTCATAAGACGATCAGTAAATCCTTTAACACACGAGTAACCAGAACCAAAAAAATTAGGTTCTGATTCTTCTGTAAAACCAGATGATTCATCACCGTATATATGTTTTTCATCATATGTAAAAATACATCCGGTTCCAAGATAAGTGAAATGAATGTCACGTTCGCTACATATTTGAGATAATACCAAGGGTGCGAATAAATTATCACGTATATTTTCATATATTTTACCTGATTGTTCCAAGTAATCTATTGTTGAATATTCGGTTTCTCCTATCTTACCATGAGTTCTGCCTATGAATGATATAACATGTGTTGGTTTTATCTCATCAATTTCTTTCTTGACAGAATATTCATCATCAACACGTGATTTTCCTTTTACAAAAGATATCTCTTTACCAATTAATAAATTAGTAAATTGACTTCCAATCCAACCATCTGAACCATATATCAGAACTGAAACAGTAGACATAATTTGTTATATAAACTATTGTCTATAAACTTGAAACAACACCTTTTTGTGGTGTTGTTGTCATTATTATTAATTTTATCTATGTTTTATAAAGTATTTTTCTTCTTCTAGATAATAATCGTGATAATATTCTTGATCCTCGTCCTCGTCATAATCCTCGTCATCATCCTGTGGAAGAGGATCAACAACTAGAACTTCTTCTTTCAGTGAGAAGGTAGTTGGTAAAGCTGAACGACAAAATGGACATACGCAATTTTTCTCTACTATCTTATTAGTACATTTTTCACATATAGTATGTAAATTGTGACAAGGCCATTCTAAAAGAGTTGTTTCTGTGTTACAAATAGAACACTCTCCTGTTGTCTTGACCAGATCTTTAGGCGCTGATTTCACAAATGCGTTCTCAATACGCAAGCACTCATCTAGAACGTCCTGCTTGGACGTGAACACTTTGAAACCATCTTTGTATCCAAGCGATGAACATCTAATCGTGAATCTATTGTTAGGTGAAAGCTTCCCAGTGAGAGATATTTTGTAACTCAATATGTCTCCCACTAAAAAGACGTTAATCCACAATCCGTCAATTGTGACGGACGGATTTTCTTCACATAAATATTTTCTGATACAAGAGTCTTTTGAAAACTCTAGACCAAAACATGATTCCTCATCTGCAATGTCGAAGTCTGAAAACACGTAATCTTTGATGAGTACGTTCAGCAGGAAAGTGTAGAGGTTGGCTGCCTCCATAATCAGATCGAAAATTGGTTTCATATTGTTCAATTAACTCTTTCTAAGAATTTGAAAAATTCAATTTTATTCAAGATAATAAGGTTATTTCTCTTATTATAAAAAATAAATGAGTATGGAAAAAATGATTAACAATTAAAGAATACTATATCAAACATTATTAAAAACAAAAGGGACTTCTAAAATAACACGTGTTTGAAAGGTATCTTCAGATTAAGAAAACGACACCTTGTTGGTGTCGTTGTCGTTGAGTCTTCTTAACTTTATTCAATATATCACCTAACAGAACATGAACACGTTCGTAATGTGGTTGTCGAATGTTGTCTCGACCCATTCTCGGGTCGAATCAGGTCTTGAAGGATGAGCAATGAGCTTGGTGTTGTACATTGAATCAATCTGCATCTCGTGCAGAGTGAGTGCAATGTTATTTGCGTTTTCGCAGACATTCAAATGTTCTGCGATTTCTTGTACGCGAAACTCGGCCTGAGGCTGAATCCCTATCTTTCGATGATCGAGCCACTCCATCAGACCATCGCTGCACTGGATCACCACTTTTCCACGTGTCCACGGCCGTGTATAGATTCTCGGCACTGTCGTGACTACGCCTGGGTAGTACTCATTTGAGTAGTCGCCAAAACTGGCATGAGTCATGCACATTGACCTAGTGTTTCGAAAAACACCAGTTCCGACTCCGCCAACCTTTATCTCGAACACCACTGTATCCGAGGTAGCCGCCGTATCACCGTTGTCTTTGTGAACCTGTACCATGCGCTTAATCTCTTTCTCATCGGCGCAATCTTGATCTTCCGACTTCCACTCCAAGTGGTAAGCACCGTCATTGTTCTTGACGTAGATGAGTGTCGGGCTATCACCAAGACTTGCAACGACAACTTGCTCGTTTTGAGCATCGATAACAGTAACGTTGCACGTCGTACCGCTACGACCGAGATGAGACTTGATCTTTAGCATTTCGGCTGTTATTTTTTGAAACAACAGCCGAAGGGTGGATTCGAGGTCGCTGCTTTCTTCTTGTACCGATTGCAGGAACAAGCGCTGCATCACACTTGTGACCGAGTATGAAGTCATGTAACCAGCGTGACCGTCGCACACCGACGACACAAAGATCCGCCTGCCGTTGTACTCTGCTTCGAATGTCGTCCCTGTATCTTCCGTGTAGTCGAAACTTGCGTCTCCAAAGTGGAGACGCTCTTTGGTCTTTGTGTATCCTTGACGAGCGTCTGAGTGAACTTTAAAATGATTTGTCATGTTTTCTAATTATTTTTAGAAATGTCGTCTCAAAAATTCAATTTTTAATTGTTACATTGGGCCTTATCTTTTTTGGAAGATGATCGCTATTCTTTGATTCATCCACGTCCATATCATCATCTGTTTCTCGTTTTATAGTTAACTCCATACCATCATAGCTATTCTTTGATTCATCCACAACCACATTCACAGCGTTCATAACATCCTCGTCATCATCATCTCTTTCTCGTTTTACAGTTAACCAATTCACCTTATCCATATTAGAAAAAAATGGTTGTGGAAAATATGTCATATCTATACAGTTTGTAGGGTTGGGACGATAACGATATATTTGATATGATTTTATCCTATGTTCAGGTACTTTTCTCCAATCTTCTCCAACCCAACTTATCGGAATAAATCCAAGTCTATCAAGAAATCTTCTATAGTTAATAGAATGAGCATTACCTGCATATATAATAATGTTATGTGGTTCATAAGGTTCGTCCGTTGGTCTTTCTTTATTTATATCTTCTGGGTCAATAACGAAAGTCCTAAATATACGTCCAAGTAGATATCCATCAACTATTAGATAATTTATTTCTATTAGATCTTCTGAAAGCAATCCTACTAACGCTACTAACTCTACTAACTCTTCTTTTTCTTGTTTTTCTTCTTCTATTTTTTTTGTAAAGTCATAAGATATATGACCATCATTATTATTCTTATATTTTGCTGTTATAGTTTCTATTCTTGGTACCCCATGCGTAATTCCACTTATAAAAGGTCGGTCAATATTTCTTAATTTATATTTAATAAACTCTTTAATTTCTTTTTTGATATATGAGTTATTTACTTGTTTAATATATTTTTCATAATGTTCAAACTCATCTTCAAAAAATTTGAAAAATTGTTCGTCATTATATTTCTTTATCTGTGAAAGATATTGCAAAAGTTTTATTACCTGTTTCTCATTAAAAAACTCATTCAACATCATTTTAAGCTTTTCTATATCTTCTTTGCTAGGTAGATCTTCTTTGATAGGTAGTTTTTCTTTTGAAAAAAATGATAAAGTTATTAATTTCCAGTAAAATTTATAATATTGACTAGTATAAGCAGATGAGTTATTAACTTCGACACCTTGCATTATTCTAATATCAATATAATGCATTCGCCCTTTTTGACAATTATTTCCTGGTAAATCACGTGTAGATTTATGAACGCATTTTTCTATTTTTTCCCATATTTTATATAGACGGATGTTTTTCTTATCTTCTCTAGGATCTTCATATGTAGAAGTCTTATAATAACCATCATATTCATGATAAAAATCTATAAATGCATCTGAGTACGTAAATAACTGTACAAGATAATCTTCTATAAGCATTCCAGTAATTCCCTCGCCATAATGATTGCAATCCGTTTCAGAGTTATGCACCTCTCCAAATATGTATATTAATTTTTTGTATCTTTCACTCCAGTGCAATGAAAGTGAGTATGGACCAGCAATATATGGAGATACTGGTTTAGCATTCACTGTATGATTGACTATTAATTCCTTTAAAACTGTTCTTTCTAACTTACCCCTTCGAGCTGGATTCATATTTGCACATTTTGTCGCTTCAGTATATATTTCTTTTTTCAATGTTGGATCAAGGTTTGGATTATCAAGAATTGATGTATTATAATATGATAACAGTGCTTTGCAAATTTCTGTTTGATACATTTATTATTAATAAATAAAAAATGTATTCCTAAATATCACAACTGATATTTGAATTCTTTAACCGGTCTATATTGATGTTTTTTGTTTTTATAAAATCTGTTGTATGTCAAATAACCTATGAATATAAATACGACAAATAATATAGAAATAATGAGTGGTATCTTCCAATCAAAAGAGTTTTCTACTTGACAACTTTCTGCTGGAGTATAATTTTTTGCTAGACTATCGCTTTCGGCAACAGAATCATCCAGTTTAATGTTATACACTTCAGAATAAAAATTGTCAGACAATTCTTTCAATTCTTCGGGTGTATTTTTAAGAGGATATGTTTTACTAATCCAGATTACATCTTTACCAGATAAACGATAATTTTGGTTAACACCTAGATCATTTAGAGTAACTTCAGGTGGAAATAAATAAAGCATTATAGACAAAGGATCAAATGTAGAATTTGTAAAATCTTTTCCATTTAATTGGTTAATAATATTATCGTCGATTTTCTTTTTATTCCAACCATAATTTTTTTTACCCCAATCATATAGTTTATTTTTATCCCATTGTATATTACACGATGGAGATTGATGTTCGTGTCTCATACCAAGACAATGTCCAAATTCGTGTAAAATTCCCCAAACATTAATCCACGCAAAATTCATCGTACTCTTATTTTTATTACTTATTTTTAATGCTTGTATACCTACAGCCGAATTGCAGCCTCTTTTTTTATCAAAGGATATTCTAACGTCTGCTGTTGATGGATCGTCAACAAACATAAGAGTCAAGTTTACCAATGGCTGAATCCTTTCGTTTACAACTGTTTTTATCATGTCTTTAACACTTAAATCGGTCACTAAAAACTGAAGAGGATCTATTAATTCAGGTGATTCTTTGATAATATCAAAGTTTCTATTAATTCCGTCGCCATCACCCAAAAACCCGATCTTGATTGTAGACTTTTGAGGCCATAGAAGATCTGTGGAAATAATTGCTCTTAATTTCTCTGTAGACTGAGAATCATCAAAATCAAATGTATCACACGTCGTACAACAATATTCAACTTCCATTTGTAATATATGTAATATATTACAAAACTTTTTAAAGTTACATGTATCTTTTGGCTTCTCGACCTCCGCCTTATTACTTTTGGATTTGTTGACTGTCTGTGTAAGAAACGACACCTTGGTGGGTGTCGTTGTCGTTGAGTCTACCTGCACACACCAATTAGTCACACGTCACCTACCTCGGTCGTCGCCCCTGTCGGTCGTCTACTTCATGTTGACTGCAGAGTCGCTCCACTCCTTCTGCTCTTCCTTGGTCAGCTCCTTCCACAAGCGGGCAAGTGTGCTTGTGACTTCCTTCGCCGACATCTTTGGGTTGTCGGTCTTGATCCCCTCGCGGTTGTGACTGCAGAAGTATATGTATCCTGTCTTCTTCTTGGGCGACTTCTTCTCTTCCACATCGACATCAACCTCCACCTTCTTGGTCTTCTTGACTTCAACCTTTTCGTCGTCGACCAACTCTTCCTCTGGCTCGACCGGCTTCGCCTTACCTTTATTTGGTGTCGCCTTCTTCTCTTGTTCTTCCGGCTGCCCGTTGGACTTCTCGTCTTCGTATCGAGACTTGTCGTCGGCCGCCATCTTGGTGTACTTGGCCAGCTCGTCAGATCGGTCGTCGTCATCCTTGAGCTCCTTCCACCTCTTACCGAGCTCTGCCATGATCGACGACTTGCCCTCCTCGCCGAGCTCCTCCTTCACCTGAGGTCTCATGGCTGCACAGAAGAAGATG
>Ga0214923_10004358_pt1 | contig 17137 bp, 39 predicted proteins | sample LL1510_MetaG_FD_177993 | JGI IMG/M metagenome (GOLD analysis project Ga0214923, IMG submission 177993) | Freshwater microbial communities from Lake Lanier, Atlanta, Georgia, United States - LL-1510 | ecosystem: Environmental > Aquatic > Freshwater > Lake | place: USA: Georgia | collected... | reverse complement strand
TCTTCTATACAATGTAATCCGCCCTGTTCGAAAGTATCAAATTTTTCTCTGGCTCCAGAGACTGGATCACTAATTACTCTATCGCAACAATACAAACATTCCCGAACAATCAACTCGGCGAACTTTTCAACATCTAAATCTAATGTTCCATAGTCAATCCAACCAGAGCGTTGCGTAGTGGTTGCTCCAGCCTGTAGAGCAAGTAGTCGAATTCGTTCGTTCATTCTTCAACTCCATGAATCAATTTATCCATTGCTTTCGCTAGTTCCTGCATCAATTCTCTGCCTTGAATTTTGGAACCAATATATCGGTTATCATAGTAATCGCTATTTTGGCGATCACGCTCGTCTAGATATTCTTCAAGTAATTCACTGAATTTACTCATTCTTCAACTCCGAAATGTTCTCGAATCGCTACTTCATTATCTACACACTTCTCGGCACAGATTTCAAAATTACTGGCAAAGAGTTCGTCTTTTTCTTCTGCTGATAATTTATAGAGTCTTTCGGATTCTGCTCTCAGTACATTGGCACATTCCCGAACAATCAACTCGGCGAACTTTTGATATTCTACCTCACCGACCGGCCAACCAGTTAACAATCTAGCCTTAGTAGCAAGTTCTCGAATTCGTTCGTTCATACAGGTGCTCCTAAATAATATCTACCAATAAATGTTAATACAACAAAACAGGCAAACCAAAGAGCAGCCACAGTCAAATACCTTTCAAACCTAAACTTGATAGCATAGAACGGAATCTGGCTGAATGTATATACATCCTGTATCCATAACTGATCATTTGCTATATGGTTCGGTAACGGTTCTCTATAGTTGCTGCCAATCTTTACTCTACTACCAAGGGGCACTGCTACGGGCACAATCTCACCATCTCTAACATAATAGGCCATTATTAACTCCAAGTTTGATTTCAGTATATATAATTATACTAGAAGTCTGATGGGTTGTCAAGATGTTTGTTGAGGATATAAGGGCCGAAGGCGATTTCAAACAACATACCTATTCTACGATCCTTTATATAAACAAAGCAGGCATTCTCATACATATGGCCTTCAATCACTGTCCAATCTCTATATTGACGCCCATAGTTAACCAACCAAGCAGCCATATCTCTGGTATACATCTCATCCACGTGATACCAAATAAAGTTATTTAGGTATTCTTTAAGATATCTTGGGGTGTTGTCGCTTTGCCCCATTTCAAGCACCAAAATGTATAGTTCTTATCTGCCAGTTTGGCATAGATAGCATAGGAGTAGCCCATTGAGGCATGATCAATAAACTGTTGGTATACAGGCTGTTCTTCAGCGTGTTCCATTATCCATTTACCTGATTCACTCTCCTGCCATTCTAATATGGGACCGGCAGCATATATTTCAGGATCATCAACATCACCCATCTTAAACTTGTGTACGCAGATGTTGTACACTTTGACAGGTAGTCCAGTCTTCTTATCCAAATGTACTAGCCAAGGTGGCTCTTTATCATATTCATACAGGGTGGTATTGGACACTGTTTTTCTCTCCTATAATCTTATCTAATATATCGTAGTTAGCCTCTGCTCGTTGAATAGCTTCATAGGCCTTTTGTAGAGCAGGATTATTCTTAATACGTTCTTCTCTCATTCTTTCTTTAAACATTTGAGCCTGTGCCCATTCTATAGCAGAAATAGCGTCTGAGCTGAGTTCTATAGTAGGATCACTCATTGTTATTTGTCGCCAAACTGCCCCATCATTCACTTCAAAACAATTTGAATTACTGTTCCATCGCACCATACCAGCACCATTACTACCTGGACTTATATGTGGATAGGAATTATAATTATTAATAACATTGATTCCTTTACCTGAATGTACCTGTTTAATCATTGTAAGTCTCCAATAATATCACTATATTTTAACATGAACAAAATGTGTTTTTTAGGATCTTTGATATTATAGGCTTGACGTATCAGTCCATTTGACTCGAACAATATTTCTATGCCATAGGTATCTAAAGCATACTCAGCAAAATTAGTATCCATTTTTGTGCTTGAAGGGTTTGACTCTTTATAATCACTATATACTTCTAGCAGTACAAAAAAGTATCTATAATGTGGCTTCACTATTGGAATCGTATACGCATTTCAGTTCGTTTGATCGGTTTAATGTAGCCAAATAATTCTAAGTCAAATATACTATCTGCACCAGGTCTAAACTTGTATTCTATATCCGAAACATTTTTTAAACACCAACGTCCATAATCACTTTCTACAAAACTCTTAATATACTCGGTGGCAAAAAATGTAGGATCCTCCTTACCAATAGGAACACGGGCTAACACGATCCAATCATAGCATACTCCTTCAATGAGTTTGTACATTGGAGTAATACCTTCTGTTAATTTAATTTCAAGGTCTGTTGACATATCGTGTTAGGCTCATAACGGCGTGAAACTCTGGGGTCATATGTTGTGGTGGAGTCACAGCATCCACGTGCCAAGGGTGTAGACCCATACTGTTTAACACATTGATGGTGTACATAAAACTATCACTGGTAAAATACCAAGCATGAATATCTGCGAACTTTCTCTGCTTTTCATCTCTGGCACTGTCAATCTTATGTCTCAATGTGGTAGCATAGTTTATACTAATATCTATAGTACGTGGATCCTGACCATGATCACCCATCCAATGCCCATAGATATTGTTATGTGTAGCATATACACTATGACGTAGATAACTACCAAAACTGTGTGTAGTACGTTGTTCCAAATAAGCTTCAATCATATCAGTATATTCACTAGCGTGTTGATAGTGATCAAAGCAATACCTTTTATCTGGAACTGTTAAAAAATATTTGGTATGCATGCCAGAAGCCAAGCCGGCCATCTCATTTAGGTGATATATGATATCTGGATGGTGTTCTATATTGTGAGCACTGTAGATGTAGTCAAACTTAAGGTCTGTCTTAAATGTAGGTCTAGTGTAAGGATCTACAATAATATCAATTTGATCTGGCATTTCGCCTACATTAGTATAACGTTCTTTATCTGCACGTATCTGTTCTACGGTAAACATATCCATATAACGTACATTTGGAAACTGGCTTTTCTTCATTGTGGGATTATTATATGGCCCAATCTCTAAAGATCGTGCTGACTTGGGAATCATATTTACGAAATCATCCCTTGTAATAACATCTGGTAGACTGATTACTGTAGGCATCACCAATATCCCATAGCACGCCCAAATCCAAATACATGAATACAGGCAAAATAACAGGTTAATAAGAAGGGCCAGGCTAACTGTCTACGCCAGTAGGCCATGATACTGAATACAGCGCCTACAAAACTAATAGGATAGATATAGTGCATTGGAGGATGATAGGCCATCCAAGCAATGGCAAATGTAGTACTGACTACGCATATACTGGCCATCATCTCTAAGTAGAAGGCCTTACGATCGGAAGTATAACTATGGTGCCAAAAGGCTTTAACTTTGTTTAACATCTAGTATATATCAACTATGATCCAGGTGCTGGGTATATTTTAGTTTTAATAATGTGACCAAGTCTTCTCTGACTTCTAATCTACGACGATAGATAATATATTCATTATCCAAGTATTCTTGCCAGGCTGTACCTTCTTTATCCTTATAGGCACGCCTAAAATCATCTATGGCTTCCTTATTAAAGGCCACTAGATAAAAGCCATTGTCTAGCTTGTTTAGCACATTCACCGGAGGATCCTTTGCTACCTTGGGCATACCAAATGTAGCAACACCCATTGCTCGTTTACTCTTAAATCCAGCCATATCACCACCTCAATGTAAAATATGTACAGTCACGCCCTCTTCGAAATAAAAACCTATTAACTTGAAAGTCCCAATCCTCACCACACTTGCCAATCTTTTGATCACACCAGTCAAACATATCATATAGGTCATCACAGCGTTTACAGAAGGTTTTAATAGTATAATACCATCCAGGATGTATATCTAAATAACCTAAATCATTTACAGCCATTTCAGTGTGAACCATGTTGCCCACTTCTCCTCATAAAAACTGAACACCGCGTGTCTTGGTTCGTAGTGACTATTCATAAAATCATAGATGGCAGGCATAAACCTAAAATCAAAATCCTTGCCCTGTACCAAGCCTTGACTTTTTAATTCACGAACCATCTCAATCAGTTGTCCAGTGTGTTCGTTTGGCACTGTGACTTTTATCATCACGTATTTACTATCTTGCCAGTTCTAGTAGCATTTTATTTCATCAACTCCACCTAAAGACAAACAGTGTTACTTTTTTAGGATCATCTGTGATAAACAGAAACGGGCAAGGGTTTCTCTCTTCTGTCCTAGGACGTTCATTATAATGACTGGTTAGACTCCAACCACCATTTTCCACATTACCAGGACCAAATTTTTCAAAACACCATTGCCAAATTTCATGTTTATTTTGATAACGATCATTAGGCCAAATCTGATAGAATTTTTTCATTACAAGCAACACCAAGTAAGTTGGAATAATGTAGCATCACGGCTATTACGAAAATAAAAAGTATGCCCCGCCATAAACCAACGACTACTGGCAGGACCAAAAGTTTTAATACACCATTGAGTAGCAGGAAAGGTGCGTCCTTCTACTTCAATGACTTCATATTCTACTTCAGCATCCAGTGTTCTAGATATCATGTGTATTTGAGTTGAAACCAGTTATATTCTTTGCTAGACTTAAACAATAACTTACAACGATAGTCATCAACTATCCAACACCAGTTAGCACGTTCTTCACTAGGATAATAAAACCAAATAGCTAATTCACTGCTGGGACCAAATGTAGCGTAGCACCATCTACGAACTTCGTCAAACTTTAATCTATCTAATACACTAAATTCAACGTAAAAATCAAAATAATAATGACCTTTCATTCTACGATCCATCTTACCTTTTTTCATTATAGGTTCCTCTACTCTAACAAATAATTGATTGAATAATAATTTAGATACTTTATGTTTTCCTGAATGTCCAATATTCATATCCACCTCAATGTAAACCAATTGGCATCTCGTTCATTTTCAAAAGCAAACACACCCTCCCCCTCATAACTCCAAGTCCTCGGTTCAAATGTTTCTTCGCACCACCTAAACAAAGGTGTCCAGGCAGTGTTCCCATCTGGTTGATAGGTACTTACCACATACCAACCTCTAAAATTGGTGGTCGTCACTTACGCCTTCCCAACGTAGTAGGAACAAGGTTTTTTGTTTTTGATTACGAAACCTAAAAGTGTCATAACTCATACGTCTACCACAGTTATTCTCCAAACACCACTCTTGTATAGGATGTACTATATAAGAATCTGGCGCCAATATCTTTGGGCCACTACCTGTGTCCAACTCTGCCTTCAATACCAGTTCTAACTTACCCTGGGCTTCCCAAAAATATCTGGCCTTGAGGTTGAGTATGCTCAATAGGTCAGATATAATCTTTTTATTTTCATCAGAGTTCATATGATTCTCCAAAGCGTAGAGCAAACCAGTTTCTCTTTTTACTGCTAGTGAATATGAGATGACCGCGGCCCACTGCGACACCAGCGTCGAATTCCGCTCTCAGCCAAGGTTGAACTTCTACCTTACCACCTTGCCATATGTTGGCATAATAGTGGTCACAGGCATTTTTATAATAAGGTAATAAGGGCAGTGTATTCATTCACTCCACCTTAAGATGAACAAGTCACGTTGAGTAGGCTTTTTGAAACTCCATAGTACATCAGTCATCTGCCGACCACAGTTATTCTCCGCACACCAGGCATTGATTTCTTCCACTTTATCTTGAGTAAGTGAATCACGTTCGAACACAACACCTGGTAGCCTAAATAGGCCTACTTCCACACTGCTCATTTTCATTTTGAAGCCACCCTTAATAAGTAAAAGTCCATATCACGACTGGGTAGTAGCACACAATCTTTTGAGTACTTGTTCACCTCATCGGCCAACCACCTGCATTGTCTTATGTGTTGTAATCTCAACATTTTAGAATTTAATTTTACAATACGGCCAACATAGATAGTATTACTTTGGGAGAAGGCCACAAAGTCACCCACCTCAACCTTACGACCCAATAGGTCCTTATGTTCAACTTCAATGACATTCATGATAATTAGAAAACTTTTGGAAGTTTGATTCTACTGTTTTAGACATTAGATTTTTTTCTGCGAGAATTACACTGGATGATTGAATAAATTCTTCTAACATGGAGTTACTCCATACATTTTTTGAGTTATTGGCCCAATGACAGCATAATCTTACGTTATTTTCTTCGTAACCTTCTTTACTATCTATTCGATCAATACTGATCACGTAAGGATTTTTATCCTCATAATCACCCATAACAGGACTCATAATCTGACCAGTGACACTACAACGACCTTTTTGGTCGAGGTACATTTCTGTTAAAAATCTTAAGGTTAAATCTTCACATCTATCGTCTTGATAAGCTCTAGCTTTGGCACTATTATGCTTTTTCGCCAAACAGTAAACAACCTCATACCAAGGAAATAATGTAGTCCTTATATTAGTAAAGCTAGCACCTGTTCTATTATACTCATCAGGAACAAGATCCTGAAGAAAATCTCTACCATGTCCTAACATCCATTCTAAACCTTTTTCGGATAGGTTCCAATAACTATGCCTAACCTCATGGACTTTGAATCCTAAACGTTCATCATCACTAAACATTTTACGCTTCCTTAACATGCTTGCAAGTGGACCTGAATTCAAAACCAGGACAGGTGCAGGCCCACTTACCACCAGTCTTGGTTAATACATATTCATTACCTTTGCTACCTTTGACCACTTTGGTCTCTGGTACAGGAAGTTTAAGTAGATGACTAAAATCAATACGTTTACCCACGATCATACTCCTATCAATAACACGAATGGGAAAGTCTTTTAGGCCTGTAGTGAGGCAAAGATATGCGTTACTATCAATGTGTTTGAGCGTAGTTTCCTCGCCTTCGTATTCAACAAACTCCGGGATGGCAAAGAAGTAGCGATCTCGCTCAAGATATTTTGAATTGCGTACAGTGACTTTCATCTTGGCATCCATTTAGGTTCACATTGTGGAGGAACTCCCCAAACACAATTTTGATCAATATCCACGCATTGTTCACATTTGGCCTTACGTTGCAGAGCTGCATAAGGAGGATTAGGAATGTATCGAGGTTTTTCTCCTCGACAGAGTTGAATGTCATAGCTCCTAGTACCAGGGCATAAGGGAGGTTCTAAAGTAAGGCAACCCCCTAAACTTATCACAGCTAGACCAAGTAGTAATGAACGCATAATATGACTCCGAGTTAACAATAGTCTTATTATACGTTCACTCTAGTAAAGTGTCAAGCTCCAGCGTTGTAGTTCAAATACAACTCACAGAACTCTGAGAAATGAACAATAGTCTTTTTATCCAAATCCAAATTACCTTTCAAATAGTCTACAATCTTTTTATCACTTTCGATATAGACATCGATATCGTGTTCCTTGATCATACGCAATTTGAATTCTTCGTTGTTCTCCTTTTCAGAATCTCTACTATGAAGAATCATTGTAGGCTGATTACTAAAATATTTGAGCAGCCAACTTTTGGTCATGGCTTCGTATTCAACTGGTCTACCAGTAAGCAATATCCATTCTCCTACTGGTTTGAACACAGGTTGCATATACTGTGTCAAATTCAAATATGCTTCGTGATCACCCAAGTCTGGGATCTGATCACAATCTGGAATGAAAACACCATCCAAATCAAATGCTGTAATGTTACTATGTTTATTCATCTCTAAACCTTATTCCGTAGTCTTTGCTGATTTTTCTACTGCCCCAAAAAGGTTCCTCAGCAAAATAAGGTAACCGGGCACCCTTGATAACTTCATCTTGAACCACTTGTGGACTATTCCAATCTGTAAACAATACAGCCCAACGATATTGTGTTTGATGATAATGTTTGGCCATATACTCCTTAGCCTGTAAGTAGCTACCACCAGTCACTGTATTATCGTCTACAAACACTATGCGTTCTGAATTCATATTTGGCATAGCAATACGATTTTGTTTGGGCCAGTATACGCCAATATCCTTAATGCCCAATTCTTGAGCACACCAAACAGCATATACTAGACCAGTACGGGCTACACCTACAATAACATTGGGATTGAAGTCACGGATTTGTCTTACCATTTCTTCAAAGTATTGCTCTGCCTCAGATGCAGGCATAATTCTAGGTCGTTGGGGAAAGTCTTTATATTTGTCCATATGGCAAATAATAATATATATTAAAATAAAAGTCAACACCAAGGAGGTGTGAAATGCGTATTTTGGTCACCGGGCATCTAGGCTTTATAGGTCGTAATATGTGTGCCTTTCTCAATAAACAAGAAGGCGTTATTATAGAAGGATATGATTGGGATCCAAAAAATAAACCCATAGTAAAAGAGTTTGATTGGGTCATACACTTGGGCGCCATAACAGATACGCATACATTAGACACTGAAACAGTACTTAAACAAAACTATGACTTCAGTTGTTGGCTCTACGAAGAATGTCAGCATCATGGTGTTAACCTACAATATGCCAGCACACATAAAGTATATGGCAATACCAATAACTTTGAAGAAGGTGCCTCCTGTGTGCCACAAGGGCCATATGCTTGGAGCAAATACTTGTTTGATCGTTATGCTTTTAAACATGCTCACAGCAGTTTTGTACAGGGGTTTAGGTACTTCACTGTATACGGTAAATGGCAACACTTAAAAAGTGATCCTAATGCTCTACACAAATGGCGCAAACAGGCTAAGAAAGAGGGCAAGATCACAGTATGGCGGGGTGCCGACAAGATCAAAAGAGATTGGGTATGGGTAGGTGATGTAGTTAAACTACATTGGGACTTTATCAATACAGTAAAGGGCAGCGGTATATGGAATGTGGGCACAGGATTGAATCATAGTTATATGGACATAGCGGAATATATAGCAGAACAAGAGGGCGTCACAGTAGAATATAACGATGTAGATGCTGAATTACGCCCATTTTACAGAGATAACGCACAGGCTGATATAAGACATCTTAAAGAAACCATAGGAAAACGCAGTTGGCTTAATGTATATGAATGGTTAGACTACGATAAATAATTGCATGAAGATCCGAGAAATCATCTCAGAATCAGGTAAGGCCAGTAGGGTTTTATGTAAGAGTACCAAACCAAATAGTGAGTTGGGTGCTAGCCAATTGAGTAGCTGTAAGAGTCAAGGCTTTCGTGCTAGAGATACCGAGAAGAAATTTACCATAAACAAGAAGCGTAAATCAATCAAGGGTAAGAAAGTCAAGGGCGGTAATTATGGCGGACCATTGCCAGTATGGAAAGGTAATGGTTAATGAGATTTAATGAGTTCGTAACATCAGCTGATGTAAAGGATATGGTATCAAAAGCCACTGCTGGTTTAGATGATGTAGTCAACCGAGTCAAGAGCGCAATCCCTAAAAAGATATCAGGGGAAACACCTATATTATCAGTACCTACGGGTAGTCGTGGTCCAGCCTGGGCAGATCTACAAAAGGCTCTAACTGCATTAGGTTATAAATTACCAAGACACGGAGTAGATGGTATCAGTGGACCAGAGACCAGTGCAGCCATACGTAAGTTTGAAGCAGATAACAGGCTCACACAGGATGGCAGTGTTGATGATGCAATGATACAGTTAATGAATAAAATGTTGCAGGACAAAAACATCAGGTTTAAAAAGAGCACAGAAGCAGATGTCAAACCAGGGAAACTATTAGGTAGAAGCAGGGGTCGTGGCAAACCGTTAGCTGGAAATCAATTAGGTGATATGGGTCCACTACAACGTGAAGCAGAACGACAAGGTATTAAAGGTAAGGAACTTGCAGCTCTACTAGCACAATGTAGCCATGAGACTGGTGGTGGTAGGCATATGAGCGAAATATGGGGCAACACTCTAGCTCAACAACGTTATGAAGGACGCAGAGATTTAGGGAATACACAACCTGGAGACGGATATCGTTACAGAGGACGAGGTTATATACAACTAACAGGTAGATATAATTACAGAAGAGCAGGTGAAGCATTAGGGTTACCTTTAGAACAAAATCCAGATTTGGTAGAGAGTCCAGATATAGCAGCCAAAACAGCAGTATGGTATTGGAAACAAGATGTACAACCCAGGATACGTGATTGGGATGATGTAGCAGCGATAACTAGAATAGTAAACGGTGGCTATAATGGTCTTGATGATAGAGAATCTAGATATGCTGCTTACACGCAAAAGATGAATACCGCATGATAAATTTTACAGGAAAACTATTAATAGCACCCCCAAAAATGAAAACAGGTTTTTGGTATAAGAGTGTTATCTTTATAACCGAAGATCATATTAATGGCAGTATGGGAATCATACTCAACAAACGTAGTAGCATAACAGTAAGTGACTTCACAGAACAGATTGGTGAAAGGCTTAATATTCCTGGGCATTTATATATTGGTGGACCCGTAAATATTAAGGCATTGACCATGCTACATAGCAGTGAATGGGCTGGTAGTAATACTATGCAGATTGATGATAAATTCAGTTTGAGTAGTAGCGATGATTTACTACCTAGATTGGCAGATGGAGATGCTCCTAGATATTTTAGATTGTTCCTAGGATTATGTGGATGGGCCCCAACTCAACTACAAGAAGAATACGATGGTGCTCCACCTAGAGATCGTAATGCAAGTTGGCTTATAGCCAATGCCACACAAGATTTAGTTTTTCATCATGATCTTAAAGATCAATGGCTACAGGCTTTAGAAAAGAGCAGCAACGATTTTGTCCAATCAATCTTTGCCTAGTTTAATTTTGGTAGTACAATAACACAGTCAAAAAATTTTTGAGTATTAGAAATGGACACACTGGTATTAAATGCAGATGGATTACCCTTAAACTATCTCCCACTCAGTACTATTAACTGGCAAGAATCTATCAGGTATATGGTATTGGATAAGGCCAGTGTGATTGAATGGCACGATAATTGGATTGTGCGTAGCGTGAATTGGGAAACTTTTGTACCCAGTATTATCATGTTGAGAGAATACATGAAACCCAAACACACTGTTCGTTTCAGCAAGGGCAATGTATTTTTACGGGACAATTATGTTTGTCAATATTGTGGTAAAAGCCTACAGAAAAAGGATTGTACATTGGATCATGTACAGCCAGTGAGTCAAGGTGGTCGTACCGTATTTGATAATACAGTCACAGCCTGTACGCCCTGTAATGCAGCTAAGGGCAGTGATACTCGTATGAAGCCAAAGATTAAGCCATACAAACCTGCCTACTTTGAGTTGGTAAATAAAAGAAGGAGTACACCATTCAATGTTAGGCACCCAAATTGGCTGAATTATATCAACCAATAAGAATACAATGGAATTTCACTAATCACTGTAATTTCAATTGTGTCTACTGCCCAGACATACTAAAGTCGGGCAGTGTAATTTTGCCAGAACCTCAGGTATTTGCCAAAGGTTTCAATCTAATTTATAACAAATTTGATAGCTTTGAACTGAGCCTAATAGGTGGTGAACCCACAGCCTTCAAAGGCTTAGACTGGGCGTTTAATACTATAGAGCCCGACTCCGGTAAACAGATAATTTTAGAAACCAATGCTAGTAGAGATATTTCTTGGTGGGAAAAATATGCAGGTTTGCTCACACAGGTAGTGATAAGTTATCATTTACACTTTCTAAAATTAGATCATCTAGTATCAGTGCTGAGAATATTAAAAGAAAAATCTGTTAGATTTCATATCAAACTACCCATAACACCTAAACATTGGGACGATATCATATACATAAAAGATATGCTTGAGGATAGAGGATATGAATCAGAACTACAATTATTATACAAAAACTTCACCAAAGGTAATAATGACTACTACGAGTACAGTGAGCAACAATTAAATTATTATTATAAAGATAAGAACATAGAAGAGGATAAGTTGCCTGAACAAATAGAATATAAAAGAATTTATAAATTAAATCAATATTATGGACATATGTGTTGGGCAGGCGTAGAACAATTTGTAATAGACAAATTTGGATATATATATAAAGGTTGGTGTGGGCAAGGAGGACGTTTAGGTAATGTGTTTACTGATACTATAGAATGGCCCACTGATCCAGTGCTCTGTCAAAAAAACCTATGCACTAATGGGTTTGATCTACAGGCACGTAAAAGTAAAAACAGTTGGGGAAGATTATGAAAAAGTATTTGTGGATGGGGTTGGGCTTAACTAGCCTAGGAGTTGCTTACTTGGGTGTTATTCTTCCAGGATTACCCTACAGTCCGTTTATTGTATTTGCTGCCTATTGTTTTGCTAAGAGCAGTCCTAGATTACATAACTGGATTATGAATCATCGCATCTTTGGCAAGTTCTTGAATAATTGGAATACTAAACGGGTGTTCCCATTGAAACTTAAATTTTTTATGCTGGTTAGCATGACTACTAGCCTCGTACTAATGTACACAGGAGGAGTACCTGCTCGTGGCATAATATATACTGCTATATTCATGTTATGTGTAGCCATATGGGCCTGGCGTTGGCCCAGTACACCAGAAGAGCACGATAGGCGCATAGCAGAAGGTAAGAAAGTGGGATGGTTCAATAACAATTTTTAATAAATATTATACTATGAAAACTATTATAACATTATTAACACTATTATTCATTAGCGTGGCCTATGCACAAAAACAACCACAGGGCGTTACATATGATGCACAAATCGTCAGAGTAAGCGATGGTGACACAGTAGTTATTGCTGCTCCATTCCTTCCATCACCATTAAAGCCAGAACTAGCAGTTCGTATTTACGGTGTGGATACGCCAGAGAAGAATTATCTCGCCAAATGTGAATCAGAAAAACAACGTGGTCTAGCAGCCACAGAATTCACTAAAAAGGCTGTGGCCAGTACGCAAAAGCATCAGGTCATACTATATGGCTGGGACAAATACGGTGGCCGTGTATTAGGTGATATGATCCTAAACGGAGTTAGCCTACGAGCTGAACTTATTAAAAATGGATTTGCTCGTGAATACTATGGAGAAGCCAAGACCAGCTGGTGTCAATGATGGAACAACTACATAAGGCCGCCAAAGTAGCATTTGCCAGCACCTTTAGTTTTTATCTAAAGGCTCATAACTTTCATTGGAATGTAGAGGGCCCAGACTTTTTAGAATACCATGATTTGTTTGGTAAGATATACGAAGAAGTATATGCTAGTATAGATGACTTTGCTGAAAAAATACGTGCTATGGGAACTTATGTACCCGCCAGTCTAGCAAGATTTAATATGTTGACCACTATTGAAGATGAAACTAGCATACTACCTAAAGAACAAATGGTAGCAGTATTATTAGAAGATAATGAAAAATTAATTAAATTACTTAAAATGGTATTTCAAACAAGCGAAAGCCAAAACGAGTATGGCTTTAGTAATTTTATTGCTGATAGGGTTGATGCACATAGCAAACATCGCTGGATGCTACGTGCTAGTCTTAGATCCGAGTAAATATGTCCTTCAATCCAATAATTAATTTCTCCATCATACCATCATCGTGAAATGGAGTTGGGGCAAAGCGTAGTCTTTCTGTACCAACTGCCACTGTTGGGTAATTTATAGGCTGAACATATATATTATGATCTTCTAGTAGGGCATCGCTCATGGCCTTAGCACGAACAGCATTACCTACAAGTAAAGGCACAATGTGTGTGCTAGTATTCATAAGTGGAAGATTATTTTGTTTTAATAGTGTTTTTAGTCTATTGGCACGCTCCTGATGTTTTTCTCTTAGTTCATTATGTTCTTTAAGAAATTTTACTGCTGATAATGCACCAGCACAACTAACAGGACTCATTGATGTTGTAAAAATAAAGCCATGACTTATACTGCGTATAGCATCTACCACTTCTTGATCTGCTGCTATATATCCACCCTGTACACCATAGGCCTTGCCCAATGTACCATTTACAATGTCCACACGATGTTGTAGTTTAAGTTCTTCTAATTTACCTGCACCGCGTTCACCGTATAGGCCAACTGCATGTACTTCATCAATATAGGTAATGGCTTCATATTTGTCAGCAAGGTCACAAATTTCTACCATAGTGCTAACATCGCCATCCATACTATAAACGCTCTCAAACACTATACAAGGAGTCTCTCCAGCATCTCTAACTGATTTTAATATGCTTTCAAGATTTTCCATATCATTATGAGTAAACACACTCTTTGGAGCCTTACTATGACTTATACCTACTATTAGACTATTGTGGTTTTTACTGTCGCTGACAAAGTGTATATTAGGTACAATTTTACTCAATGCTATAAGGCTCCATTCATTAGCCACATAAGCACTGCTGAATAATAAAGCACGATCCTTACGATGTAGGAATGCTAGTTCTGTTTCCAAAGCAACGTGATAAGTACTGGTCCCGCCGATGTTTCTAGTACCACCTGACCCTGAACCAGTTTGATCTAGTGCAGTGTGCATTGCGTCTATGACAACTTTGTGCTGACCCATTCCGAGGTAATCGTTAGAGCACCAGTTAACGATGTTCTTGATTGCGTATGGACCATACCAAATAGCGTTTGGAAAACTACCTTTTTCACGGACTATATTGTTGAACACACGATATTTGCCCGAATCTTTGAGATCGCCGATTAAGCGTTTGAAGTGAATTTTATCTATCATAGTAATAGTATTTATCGATAAATATTCAAAACGGAGTTACTATGGCTCAAAACGGAATCAGCACATTATCCACTAAAGAACAGCGTCAAATCGCTAAGTTAAACTTGGCTGCTCAACGTAGAATCGCACAGGGCTATCCTAGAACCACGTATGATATCAATCTATTACCTACCAAATATGATGATAACAATATTGTAGATAATCCTAATATAGGTGGACTACAAGATGGTAGACCATGGATAGGAGATTAAAATGTCCAGTGATTATGAACACGATAGTAAAGATTATAGATTAAATGATCTTACTCAATCCATGCAATATAGAAATGATGGCAAACCTGAAATTAGAGTAAACAGTACTTTTGATGGAGATGTTGTAATAACAGGAAATGTCAATGTTCCAGGAACAGTCACAGTCAATTCAACACCCGAAGACCCGATTCACACTCATATTACAGAAATAGGAACCAGTGGTGTATTAAATGTACCGTATCTGCCTGTAGGTGGTACAGTTACAGTAAATCAACCTTTAGCGGTAACAGACAATGGTAGTAGTCTTACTGTAGATGGTTCAGTATCAGTGTCCAACTTTCCTGCTAGTCAAGCAGTTACTGGTATATTTTGGCCAACAACACAGCCAGTAAGCGGTACAGTGAATATTGGTACAATACCAGAAGTTGAAATTAAAAATGATTTAGGAAATCCTATAGCAATAACAGGTACAGTCAATACTAGTATAACAGATGTAGTTAGTGTAATAGTTAATGAAGACGCCGGATTAAACTTTTCCTTTAATAATCACGCCGCCGCAGTGCATCGTGGATGGGTAATGGATGATACCATGAGACCAGTGGTCAGCGTTCGTGTTAAAGACACAGGCACTACCACAGCAGATATTATTAAAATCATAGAATACGAAATCGGCAATAACAACGCCAACCAAAGCACTATCATATATGAATGGTATGAAGGCCCGCTGACGATATCAGGAGCAGCCATACCTGCGTGGACCAATCTTGGTACAAAGATACAGTATAGAATCTATCAGGATCAATACTCCAGCAATCAAGGCAACACATTCACAGTACCAACAGGAACCCATATGCGACACAGTGGTATCATCATTGGTAAAAACTCCAGTGACGATGAAGGACCAGCCAGCCTATACGGAGGAGCCACACCAAATATGCTGACACTATGTATGAAGCGTGTGGATAATGGCACTGAACTGGACGTATGGTTCGCCTTTACTATTAAAGAGTTATCTTAAAAATGACAAATTTTAGATTTTTGGATTTATTAGATGGAGGGGAAATGAAACGCTTGTTCACTCCCTGCCATACATGTGGACACGCACATCATTGCAGTAAAGAAAAATGTCCCGATTGTGAATGTACTGTATGTGATTGTGATAATTGTAGAGCTCGTCGACATCAAGAGTATATTGAACAAAACAAACATAAAAGGTTTCTATGAAGTTTACCGAGCTTAAAGAAAAAAAGTCTAATATAGATAGTGCTACAAAAGAAATAATACAAGACTTTCTAAAGTTTTCTGCTCGTCGTATTGGATTAGATTCTTTACCTAATATCAAACTACACACAGATCCAAAACTGGCTGCTTCACGTCGTAGTTTTGGTGGATATATGGGCGGGCGTATTGAGCTCAATGTAGGCAATAGACATATAATGGATGTACTACGCACCTTAGCACACGAACTAGTACATTATAAACAAGACACAATGGGCGTACTCAGATCAGACAGTGGTGAAGATGGTAGCGAACATGAAAACGAAGCCAATGCCAAAGCAGCAGTTATAATGAGACTATGGGGTAAGATGAATCCAGAACTGTTTCAGCATACTGCTCTACTAGCCGAATCAACTACAAAGAATATGATACATGACTTGGCAGATCGTAAAGGTATACCATGGGATGACGAACCCAGTTTCCTACGCATGACCAAAAGACTAACAGGCAAAGAGCATTTAGACGATCTAGATCAAGAACAATTAGATAAAGTCTATACGCATATAAAAAATCTTAAAAAACCAGCTGAATAGCATAGAATAATGAGATATATTGAAATTTATGAAGCTGTAAGTAGTCGTATATTTCACTATACGAGAGTTCATATTGCCTTAAAAATATTAACGAGTGGCGAGTTTGAACTGGCCAGCACTGTGGGTGACGATGCAGAATCACACTATGCCCCAAAAAGCTATCCCTATTTCCTCAGCACCACAAGAACAAGATTTGGTGGATACCATACTGGTGTAAGTGGTGACGCTGTGTTATTTGAATTAGATGGTGACTACTATAACAAAAGGTATCCAGGCGGGCCAGTCG
>Ga0214923_10004357_pt1 | contig 17138 bp, 29 predicted proteins | sample LL1510_MetaG_FD_177993 | JGI IMG/M metagenome (GOLD analysis project Ga0214923, IMG submission 177993) | Freshwater microbial communities from Lake Lanier, Atlanta, Georgia, United States - LL-1510 | ecosystem: Environmental > Aquatic > Freshwater > Lake | place: USA: Georgia | collected... | reverse complement strand
GAGTTAATTTATCAGATATTAAAGAATTAGATGTTACAAGTAAATATAATGTATCTTTATGTGATTTAAAAATAGATAGTTCAATGACATTAACTAATAAAGATTTCAGTATTACTATATAAGTTAACTTAATTATTTTACACTTTAAAATAAGTGTAAAATAAAATGATTTTTTTCTCAAAATTATCTCAAAATCATCAGTTAATCAACTATTAAAAGATGTCTTTTGAAACTACATTTAACCCTCAAAATCAAAATTATTATAAGTTTATCTCTCATTTAGAAACTTACCAACGCCTTGGTATGCCTTTTAGATTTTATTATAAAAAAGGTTTAACTGAACGCGCTTATTATATTCACGAATTACATAATAATCGTTTTGTAGGATATTCTTATTCAAATGATGGAAGAAAAGTTTGGGGAACATTTAAATATGACTTTATTGATGCAATCAGTAAGCCTATTCAATGTCTTGGATGTATGACCGACCAAAAACACGAAGAAATGCATATGGGTCCTGGTGGATGTTTAAATATCGGTGATTTACAAGTTAATTAATTATTTAAATTATTTAAATAATTAATTTTATAAAAGTATAATTATATTTAACAAATAAATTCACTCTACATGTTATTTATAAAACTATTCATTTAATCTCTTATAAACTAGTAGAGCCTTTATAACCTCCTACTTTTATTGCTTGGTCTACAATCAACTTTATTTCTAATTCTTTTTTATAATGAGCTAACATTTCTTTATTAGTTAATATATTTGCTACAAGTTTATTAATGTCAAGATAATTATTAAGGTCAAATAAATCGTTAATTTCTTCTTTTGTAAAAAGTTCGTTACTACTTTCTACAAAAGAATCAGATAAATCTTCGATATATTCATCGATATTTACTTCATAAATTAAATAATTAGTAAACCAGCTATTTATATGTTTATAATGTTCTTCTGTTTTATTAGTTTTTTCAATTAAATCTTCGATATAATCAATATAATAAGAATTATACCAACTAGAATAAGGACGTTTATCATTTCTTTTTGAAAATGCAGATAAAATAACTTCAATTTGTTCCTTTGTCTCTTTTAAAAAATAATCTTTAACTACCCTTGTTATTAATTCTTTTATTTTGTCTTTTGTAGAAAAAAATCCTAAAATTTTTTCATTATCTTCATAACTACAATCTGTAAGAACATACATTTTTATATATAAATAAAAATATATCTTTAAATTATTTTCTAAACATAAACGTAAAGATGTTATTGTTTATTATTTTATTAATGATTGTATCATTTTATACAAATGTTCGTGAGAATTTTAGATGTGGATGTTCTTCATATGTAGAAAGATTTGGATGGAGTTGTACTTTTACACCTTCTGAATATCCTAAAGTTGACATGGGTACTGTAAGAGATAAAATGGCAAACGACGAATATATGGCTTGGGTAAACGGTGTTAAATTTTATGATCCTCAAAGACCATATTAAACTTCTTCTTCAATTAATTCTTTATAAAGATCTTTATCAGTGATATATTGTTTTCTAGGTTTAAGATAAGAACAAATTGCAGAATGAATACATATTACAACTCCAATACTACTAAATACAATTAATACAATATTTTCAGTGTTCATTGATAATATAAAATGAAAATTTTCTTAAATTAAAATATAAAAATATTTTAAATGAGTTATTACGACAGAATATTAACAGTTTTACCAAGCGACGAGCCAATTACTTTTTCAGGATTATTAGCAAAATTAAATATATCAACAGATAAAACAACATATGTAATAGATGGATTGAAAAAAGGAATAAAACTTGGTACAATTAAAATGATTCAAGTGCCTTTAGAAAAAAGATTATATGTAGGACATTGTTATCAAAAAAATATAAATTGATTTTTTTCTAAAAATATAATATATAATTACTAATTATTTTAATCATAATATGTTTAATTATTCTTTAACCGACCAACTTTCTATTATTTTATCTGATGATTTTGAAATTCCTGATTTAGAACTTCCTCCACCAGCATTACAACCAAATTTTTCAATGATATATAATAGTTTAATAAATAAAGATAGACTAAATATTAAGCCATATACAATTCAAGATATTATTAGGGGAGAACATAATAATGATATTATAATCAACATTAAATAAGTTAATTAATAAATATAACTAAAATTTTTTAGTTATATTTTTTTATATTTTTTAATAGATAAATGCCAAGTATTTATGAAGAAACTGGAGTTAGTTCTTCTATTGTAAGAAACATAACTCAGGAAACAAGACGTTCAAAAATAGATAGATATACAGACTGGGCTTTAAAAATGGCTGTAGGTGATAAATATAAATATTTTTTTGCAGTTGCCTTATGGTTTACAACTGGATTTGTATGCAAACCTCAAAGTTTAATAGATGCAGGATGGCCTCCTAGACTTGTAGCATTTATAATAATAGCTTTGAGTGCAAATATGATGGTTAGTTTAGCTTGGACGTCTTATGGATTACTTTATAATCTTCCAAATCCTATACAGACATATAAAATTTTATCACATAAAATGTTAAATAACGTTCAAACTGCAATTAATACAAATATAAATTTAATGGTAAACGATTTACAAGCAACCACTTGGGGAGAAAGATTAAAACTAGCACAAACATTAACAAATGAAATTTTAGAAAGATATACAGAAGGAGGTCTCGCTTTTCATTACGAAATCGTAAAAAATTGGATTGGAAAAGAAACAGCAAAGAAATTATTAGAAATATCTGATACTGTTTTATCTCCAACTACAATTCAAAAAATTTCGTCTACTTTTAAAGGAGTAAATTATCAAAAAGAAATTTCAAAAATAACTGACAATTGTAAAGAAATTATAAAACAATCAGTTTACGACCAAGGTAGTTCTATGGATTTTATGAACTCAATGGTAAAAACTGGTTCACAAGTTCATCAAGCTAATATTAAAATGTTATTATCTCCTCCAGATACAAGATTAGAATTACCAAGTCCAGAATACGAAGGAAAAACTATAGAAGTTTATACTCCTCCTTCCGATGAAAGACATCTTGATATATTTACATCTTTTATTAAAGATATTACAAATTATGACGAATTTTCAACATTATATAAAACTTTAGCTAATCCAGAAGAAGGTATAAATAAATTGCCAGCAATTATAGAAAATACTTTAACAGATTTAGTTAGAGATACTCCAGAAGTAGCTACTCTTATTACTCCTTCAAGAATTTCATCTATTGTAAATACTACACAAAATGAAATAAATGAGTTTCAAAATGCTATAGAAGCAGAATCTAGAAAAACCACTACAAGAGCAGTTGAAATTGTTAGAGGTTCTAACTTATTAAGAAATACATTAAATACAGTAGGAGTAGTTGGAGCCTATTCAATTCCTCAGTCAAAATGGTGGGATAAAATTGATATAGAAATTGGATGTTTTGAATTAATAGTATTGTGGTTGTTCCTCTATACTTTTCTTTATATTCCATTTCTCAAAATACCTTTCTGGAAAAAGAAAAAGCAAAGAAGAGATGTTGAAATAGAAGCTTTACCAGAAAGAATTAGACGTCGTTCAAAAATTAGAAGTAAACAAGTAAGAAGTTTAAAGTCAAAAACTAATAAGATAAAACGAAGTAAAAGAAAGATAAAAAGCAGAAAATAAAGTGATTTAACAAAAGAATTATTATTTTTATTTAACAAATGTTATTTGAAATAATATTGGCTTACTTATCTATCATAAACCTAGGAATTTTAGGTTATGAATATAATATGTTATTAAATGTTTCACTTAATTCTATTCAATTAACATTGACGTTAAACAAAGTTTTTTGTGCCGGTTTATTTTTATGGTTAGGAATATATTATCCATTTGCAGGATATACAGGAGTTGTTGTAAGATTATATAAATTAATTTTAAAATAGTTAAATTAAAAAGTTAAATATTTCTATAATATTAATTATAGAAATATGAGTTCAAGACATTTAGCAGTGATGTTAATAAATTTATGTAAACATTTTCATTTTGAATATTCTGATGAAATTACTAGAACAAAATTACAAGAAATTGTAAAAACGATTCAAAAAGATGATTTAACGTTTGACGAAATATGCGAAGATAAAATTAAAGCAAGAGAATGGTATGATACTTTATTACCATTAGTTCAATATCCTACAAAATCATTTGATATCTCTTGTAAAATAAATTCTGTTATGTGTGCTTTTGAAACTAATTTAGATATTCCTTTGTTTAGTTGGAGTCCTGATGATTAATTTTTATTTAACCATTCTTCTTGTAATTTACTTAATAAAGGTTTATTTTTATTAGGATTGTAATAAAATACCATACGAGTACAATGATTTCCATTTCTTTTTACAATATGAATAAATCCTTTTTCTATCTCAATACGAGGTTTGTTTAATTCCATTATAAATAAACCATCTAAATCATTATTTTTAATTAGTTCATAAGACTCTGGAAAATATCTTTGGAAATGATTCATAAATTCTTTTTCCATCGTTTCAAATGGAAAATTAAAAAATCCCCATGGCATTTCATAATCTCTTGTAATATAAATTGCAGATTCATAATCAGTCATTTTTATTATAATATTTAAAATGATTTAAACTAACATTTTTATAAAATAACTTATAAAAATGAAAAGAAGAAAGATTGTATTAGAAGAATCGTTAAATGAATATGAATTATTTTGGAAAAATATTAAACAAAAGCAAAAATTAACTCAATTACAAAAATATGAATTAAATAATTCTCCAGAATATATTAAAGAATTTATAAAATTAGGTGGAGGTCCAAAGATGGGAAGTATATGTGAACAATTTGCAAAACATAAATTTTCTTGTTTAAAAAAACGAGATAATAGCGAAGGAAAAACCGGTTATGACCATTTAGTAGAAAAAAATAGGAAAAAATTATATATTGAACAAAAATCATCAGGACATTGGAGTACAGATGATTATAAATGGCAACATATAGAACCAGAACATAAATGGGATATATTATTATTATGCGGTATTGATTATACAGAAATAAAATTTTGGATAATGAATAGAAAAATATTTAATGAACTAGTATTAGAAGAAAAAATATGTAATCAAGGAAATAAAACAAAACAAAGTTCTGAAGGAATGTGGTTTAATTATTCTGATGTAAAAGATGAATTAATAGAAGTTACAAATAATGATGATTTATATGATAAATTATTTTACAATTAAGTTAACTGTAAAATAATATTTAATTAACTTTTAATCTATCATTGATAATATCAATGTATGTTTTATTTATTTCAATTCCTATGAAAGACATATTTAAAAGTTTAGCTGCAACACATTCACTTCCTGAACCAGCAAATGGTATTAACACATAACCTGAAGATTGTTTACAAGATTTTAATAATTTTTCACATAAAGCTAACGGTTTTTGAGTTGGATGATCGACTCTTTCTTTCATACCAGCTCCTCCTGCCAATGCTGCAATTTTTATAACATCTCTTGGTAATGCTCCGTTTGGATGTGCTGTATAAGTTGTTGTTTTATCTCCTTTAGAAAATCTTCCTTTAGTATTAGTTCTTTCTTTTCCTGCAGATCCATTTAAAAATCCTTCTGTATAAGCTTCTCTTACGTCGTCTTTGTTAAATACTTTATCATTTTTCCATAGCAAAAGAATACTTTCATGAGATCTTTGCCAAAAATTTAAAGAAGCTACATTTTTATTTGTATAATGCCAAATTATCCATCTTCTATTTATATTTTCTGGTATTCTTGAACAAATTAATGCTAAATTTTCACTAAATCCATATATAAACATTGTTCCATTGTCTTTTAAAATTCTTAAACATTCTTTTATCCACTTGTCACACCACTTTAAATATGTATTCATATCTTGTTTATCACTATTATTTCCAAAATCTTTTCCTATATTATATGGCGGGTCAGCTATAACAATTTGTGCTGAATTATCTTTTAATTTTGAAAAAACATTTAAACAATCGTCATTTATTACTTCTTGTATTACTTCTTCTTCTTTTACTTCTTCTTTTACTTCTTCTTTTACTTCTTCTTTTACTTCTTCTTTTACTTCTTCTTTTACTTCTTCTTTTACTTCTTCTTTTACTTCTGTTGATAATAAATCTAATAACTCTTGTTTTTTCTTACCTGTATATCCTCTTATATTTTTTTTCTTACATTCTTCAATTAATTTAGCTACAGTATAACCAGAATATTCAGATGACATTTTTATATTATATATTAAATTTTTTTGACTTAAAATCATTTTATATTTTTTTAAATTGATTTTATATTCTTTATTATAAAATTTTATTATAAAAATGTCGTTTGAACAACTACTAAACGTTGCACGAAATAATATTATGAAATGTTTAATTATACCTCCTGAAAATTTTGATATAAAAAATCGGTATACTTGTAATCCTACAAATTTTGAACCTCATATGCTTCATCCTTGGAGTGAACCTTTTATCGGACAAATTTATTTTTTAAATTATTATGTATTTACTACAGCTTCTATAAATCATCCGTGGAATAGAGGAGGATTGTGGCCGAATAACGGAATGAATATTTTATTTTATATTAGAAATGAACACTTAAAACCATTAGAAGAATTTTGTGCAAAAAATAAATTACTTGTTTCAAAAGTAGATTATGAAGAATTAGATCAAATCGGTTTAAATGTTAATATTGATTTTACACCACTTTCTAAAGTTTCAACACATATTGAAGTTTATGATCCTGATGAAAATTGTCATACATTATTTTTAAAACTTTATAATTTCTTTGAAGATTTTACTAAAGATAATTTATACTCAAAAGAAGAAGATATGGATTTTTGGTTTTTTAAAAATAACTTTTATGAAAAGTTAGAACGCGAAATATTAAACGATACAAACATCAAATATAATATGGTCTTATTAAATAATTTAAAAAATTATGTAAAAGTATTTTATCATCCTATTTATATTAATGGTAGTGCATTTCGTCTCGGCGTTTCTAAAAATGTATTAGAAAAATTAAAAACAATGTCTACTCATAAAATTCATATCCTTGACTGGAAACCATCTGAAAAATGTGATTATCATATTAATTTAATTCAAGATTGGGAAAAAAATGGATATAAAGAATATACTTCAATAGAAGTCTTATCTAATTTGTTAAAAATTTTAATGTAAATTCTTTAAAAAAGTTAACTTTTTAAAGAATTTAAAAATACCTAAAGCATTTTTTAATAATAACAACATTTTTCTAGAGGAGTTTTTAACTCTCTTGGAATAATCTTTCTTGAATTTGCTTCTAACATTTTATAAGTATCTTCAAAATCCCATGTAAAACATAAATTAACTAATGCTTTCTTAGTTTCATCGTCCTCTTTAAAATTTAATAACGTCTTTTTCCATTCTTTTTCTAAGTTTTTATATTCTTCTGTTTCAAAATATTTAACAGTTCCGTTACTAGATGTAAAAGAACTTACAAAATAACTAAAATTAGATTCTCTTGGTTTATCAGAAATTTTTAAAGAAAAATCATTTCTAGGATATAAAGCAAGTTTATAATGATCTCTAAAATTAACAAAAAACCGTTCTTTAATAAAGTCAAGATTATTGTTAAAAAATTTAGAGATTGGTAACTCATATTCTTTACCATATATATTACAAACATAAATAGTTTGTATCCTGACAGGCGTCCATTCATCATATTTTTCAACATTTTGTTCTACATTAATATTGTTATTTGATTCGGGAAGATAAGCCTTTCTGTCAACAATATCAATATTTAATTCTTTAAAATATCCATCAAGACCACTATCTTGTGGAGTAGATAACACATCATATAAAGGATTTTTTTCAGTAGCATAACATTCTTTTGTTTCATCAATTGTACAATAACTTGCTAAAGGAGCAAGTGTTGGATCATGATATTTTACATAGTTACCATTTATAGGTTTAACCTTCCCTCCGTTCCAAATTCTTTTAACAAAATCAACAATGTCTTTGGTTGCAAGCTTATGAATGTCATCAAAAAATGACGAATCGCTCATTTAATATAGTATTTAACAAGTTAATTTTTAAGCTTATTTAATATTTTTGTCGTTGAAATTTTATTCTTTAAATGAATAACAAATTATTTAATTAAGGTTTAAGAAAACAAACGTATCATAAAACCCGTCCCGTAAATGGCGTTCCGTGAATTGACTGAAGAAGAAGTTAATAGAGTAAAGCTTATTTTATATAAGCTTTATTCAAGTGCTAGGTCTGGAGAAAGAGCAGACCAAAAGGTAGATGAAACATTTGAAGATATTATGGAAATTTTTTATAAATCTTCTATGGATTTTACTTTTGTTGAAAAATTTTGGGGTGATTTTAATCACGTTCCTAAAACTATCGATTATCTTGTTGATTTTTTAAGACAAAATAAAGATGTAAAACGTATTGGAAATACATTTAAAACTAAGTTTATTAAACTCTTTAAAGAAATTTTAATTGATTGTGAAAATGAAGAAGTTACCTTAACTTCTGTTGGTGCAGAAGTATCTGATTATGATATTAAACAGTATAATAAAAATAACATACCTTATTGGAATAAAATATTAGAAGAAGCATTAGAGCTTTATGACAATCATTGGTTTATTTCGTTTATTGAACCATATGCTTCTAAATGTGAGTTTTTTATGTTTTTACCAAAACATTTAGAAAATCCAAAATTAAGTCGTGATAATAGAGCATTAATCAAGCGTATTATAGCTAATACTAAGTCTGTATTTTTTAAAACAGAAGGAGATAATATTCAACCAACTTTTATAAGTCATCTTTCTCCTTTTTTACATTATTGTAGTCGTGATATTGATATTTATACATATTTATATAATATTAGAAGATCATTAATAGTAGAAGTATTAGAGTCTTCGTTTGTTTATTTTATATTAACAAATGAAAATTCATTTGATGTTTTTAAAGAAATATATGAACGTTTTAAAACAGATTTTGATACAGTAAAAGTTAACAAAGTTACAGCATTAATATTATATTGGGCAATCTATGAAAATTGTAATAAAGTTATTGAATATATATTACCTTATGTTAAAAACAATAATGATATTAATCGTGGATTTACAAGTCAGTTTATTTTATGTTTTAATAATAGAGTTGATCTAAATCTTATATTTAAAACATATAAAATATATTTAGATATCGAAGAAATAGAAAGTAATCATCTTAGATATATAGTACACGAGATAATATCAAAATCAAAATTGCCTTTACGAGATATTTTTGGAATTGATATGTCATATCAACAGTATCTTGAAAAATATGATTGGATTAGAGATAGCGAATGCGTTGAAGAAAATAAATTGTAAATGACTTTTTTATGTTTTTAATTAATTATATTATCAAAAAAATGTCTTCATATTTTATTTCAGGAAATGGATATTCAAAACCAGAACATGGGGTTATTACTACATGGGAAAATATTAACGCACAAGTAAAGATAGATGAAAATAGAAGTTTTGATATTATTGGATCAGGTTTCTCTTCATTTAAAAATAAAAAATATTATTTTTTATTTAATACTGTAAAAAATATACACAATGATTATCATTTAATAAAAACGTTATATGAAATAAAAGATAACAAACTTGAATATTTAAACAGTCTTGAATATAACATTGCAAAATATAATTTAAATGAATTAAATTTTTATTTAAAATGTGGCACTATTAAAGGAAATATAAATTTTAATAAAAATGATAAATTTTATAAATTATAAAATGATTTATTGAAATAATTTAAAAAGTTAAATTATCTCAAGATGGAATTAACCTCGTTATTAAACACATATTTATTAATGAATTTTAGGAATGGTGAAAACACATCCATTTATACTTTTTTATTTATAGGATTAGTAAGTTATTTTATAAATAATTTTAATATAGTTGTTAATTATGTAACAGATTATATCAAACCGTATTATAAAAAAATAATAAAGAAAAAGACTGCTTTAGTTGAATTAGAAAGTATAGATGAAGATAGCTTTAATAATCCTATTAATCAATTATATATTATACCGATTAAATATTATTTACATATAACAAAGAAAGATGTTACAAATGTAGTTCAACTAGTAAGATTGTATTCTGCTTATGTTAGATATAATGATGAAAATAAGAATGAAGTAGAAATGCCTTGTTTATATCCGTTTAAACAAGAAGTTGAAATAATGAATGATTTATTTATTTATATATCAACTGTTACAAAACAAGATGAAATATTAAATCATAATAATAATAAAATAGAAGAAAAAGTAGTAACAAAGTTAATATTTAAACTATATTGTAAAAACCATTACGTTGATTATTTAAATGAGTGTGTAGAACAGATTAATAAAATATATAAAAAAAGGATAGATGAAAATCCTATTTATAATATTTTTAGACCTACTTTTGACAAAGATAGTTGTTATGATTTAAATTATAGTATTGTGTTTAAATCAAACAAAACATTTGATAACTTGTTTTTTGAAGGAAAAGACAAATTATTGAATAAACTTAACTATTTTAGAGACAATAAACCAGAATATAAAAAATTAGGTATTCCATATAGCTTAGGAATTTTATTACACGGTCTTCCTGGAACTGGTAAAACAAGCACAATCAAAGCCATAGCAAATTATTTAAAACGAAACATTATATTACTTAAACTTAGTGAAATAAATACAAATAAAAAATTTACAAATATATTAACAAATGCAAATCAAGAACATATACTTGTATTTGAAGAAATTGATTGTACTAATGAAAAGAACCCATTTTTAGATAGAAATTTAAACGATAAAGTTGAAACTGAAAATTCAAAGTCTGATATTAAAGATATCATAACATCTTTGAAAAAGACAGATGATACATTATTACAAGATTTTAGAGAAAAACAAGACGAACTAACTCTTAGCACTATTTTAGAAGCACTTGATGGTCCAGTTGAAAATGATGGAAGAATATGTATTTTTACTACAAATTATCCTGAAAAATTAGATAAAGCATTATTACGTCCTGGTAGAATTGATATTAACATAGAATTTAAAAAGCTTAGACGATGTGATATAAACGATATGTACTATTTATGGTTTAGCGAAAGAATACCAAAGAAAGATTTAGAACAAATTCATGATTATGAGTTTTCTCAAGCAGAGATAGGAGAGTTGTTTAGTGAATATAAAAACAATAAACAAATAATTTTAAATAAATTAAAGAAGATTTAATACCCGTTTAGAATAATTTAAATTTATACTTTTCATAGTTACTGGATTAAAATAAGGTAAATCTTCAAGATTCACTTCTATAGTATAGCTGTCAAAAGTATAAGTAAAGTTCTTTTCTACTTGTGGTTTAAGAATGTAATATCTTATTCCAATATGTTTATTATCATGTGCCATATCTACACAATCACTAAATATTTTTTTATATACTGATATTTCAATGTCTTTTGGAAGGTTAGTTTGAAAGTTTAAATGTCCCATATCATCAAAAAGTCTTATTTTGTAAGTACTCATTTATTTAATATTAAAATTATCCTTAAATTATTTATTAAAGTTAACTTAATAAATAATTATTTACGTATTTTATTAATGGTTTGTTCGCAAGATTTTTGCCATAAAAAAAATAATGGAAATACTGTCAAAGGTGCCTTTGGAAATAAATGTGTAATTATAGTCATTGGAGTTCCAATTAATCCTCCGATTGTTACAAAATCATATATGTCTGGTCTTATATGATATTCTTTTTTTAAAAAAATAAGACTTTCCATTGTTGCATATGTTACTTGTAATCCTAAAAAATATTGTTTTACACCAGGAGTATAATATTGTTTAACAAGATTATATAAATACATTTTTATAATTTGTGATTATGTTTGTTGTTAAAAATCATTTTATACTTTTTCATCTTCTATAATATTTGGAGTAGTCATTTCTACTTCTTTATCAATTTCTTTTTCTTCCGATATTGACTTTTTTCTTGATAAAGATCTTTTTGCTTGCGGTGGTGTAGAAGTTTTTGATGATGGTTGATTATAATGTATAACTTCTGGTTTAGGAATTACTTGAACTACAGGTTGATATTGTTGTACTACAGGATATGGAGGTTGTTGATAAGCACTTGAATATGTTTGAGAAACTGTATATGGAGTTTGTTGATAACGAGCAAATGGTTGGTCGCTAATATCAGGAACTGTGTCAATCTTTAATTTGTCAAGTAATTTGTTTAATTTTGATGTACGTTCTTTACTTTCATTATAAGAATAACTTGAAAATTGCATACAAACTAAAGATAATACTCCTGTAGTTCCTGAAAAAAACGAAAGAAGTTGATAATCATAAATACCAGATGCAAAGGAAACGATACTTGAAGCACCAATAAATACTTTAGAAGCTGATTCAAAATAATTTCCTGTCTTTCTCCAAAACTTTCTTTCATTAATTAACTCTTTTATATCTGTTTTATAACAAGGTTCTACTAGCTCTACTAAAATTTCTTCTTTTACTTTTGTTGATATTTTATTACTCATTTAAAAATATATTAATATATTTTTAACAATGTTTTTATTTTATTCAAATAATTTTACTCCTCGTATTTTTCAAACTGATTATGCTGCTTACTGGTTTATGACTTATCATGCTCTTCATAATCCTGGTGATAAAAATTTTCATGTAAAAGTTTTTTTTCATAATAGTAAAGAAGAAAACGACAAATATATTAGTACAACTAATTGGAAATATCACGGAAATCATCTTACTATCAAATTAAAAGATAATTTTCGTGAAATATTTTGTGAAAGTGACGGACTTTCTATAACAGGTTTTAAAAATGTTTTATTAGAAGATATTATTAATCCTGATTGTTTTACAACTGAAATAGGTATTCGTAATGGATATTTGTAAATTTATTATTATTATATTATTTAATATTAAACATGAACGAAGACATAAAACTAATTATACTTTTAGGAGTATGTTCTTATATTATAGATATTTATAGTGGAAAAAATACATATTACAAATCTTGTTATAATAAATATAATGTTCAGATAGAATTATTAATACATCATATACTAAATATTTATGCACAATTTGGATGGTTAAGTAATAATAAAATCTTATTACAAGGCTATGTAATTTCTTGTATTATATTACTTTGTCATTGGAATGCCAACAATGATAGATGTATTTTAACAGAAAAAATAAATAAAAAATGTAATATTCCTATAGAAAAACCATTTAGAGATATATTATATGCAATTGGATTTAAACATTTAAAATATTATAATATATTACATAGAATTTATATATTTGTTACTGGTATTATTGCTTTATATAAACTTTCAAAACTATAACTATTTTTATTATTTTTATAATAAAAATATTAAATTTGTTCCATATGCGTAACTGTCATATATGTTTTTTGTCCTAAACAAAAATTATCAATAATTGTATCTTCTTCAAATTTTTCTATAGTTGGCATATCATAATAACTATTAATTTCATGTGAAATAATTTTAAATTCATTATCTGGTGGTAATAAAATTTCTGTTTCACTTTCATATTGCGTTATACAATCCATAAATAACGCCTTTGTTCCTGGTTTTAATATAATTCTTTTCATACAACATTTTTTATTTCTTGTATCAGCAAAACTTCTTGCTCCCCATATTCCATATGATGTAGACATAAATGTGTTATTTTTAAATGTTTTTCTATTTGTTGTGCTATAATACAAAGTTCTTGCTCCTCTATAAACAACTGTTTTTTGTTGAATTGGAGGAGAGTTATTAACAATACGAAGTAATTCTTCTAAAAACATTTTTGCAGCATCTATATAAGCCTCTTCTGGAATCATTTCTTTGAAAGTTTGATTTTTACATAGTGCTTTATAACTTACAAAAAAATCATCAGATAACATCATATCTAATACATTATCCTTTATTCCATAATCTTTAGTAGATAATACTTTTCTCAAATGAAAAAATAATGGCTGATATCTTCTATCTGTTATTCTTTCTGGATTTAAAATATAATCTCTTATATCTTTTTCATTATTTCTTAGAATCATATTAACAATAACATCTCCGTTATGAGTATATCCATACACTGTAAACTTATCTTCTAACGATAAATTAAGTATATAATTATTACTACTTATAATCCAGTCTCTATCGATAATAAAATCTTCTGTTTTGTCTTTTGAAAAAATAGATGGCAATCCTCCTAAATAACTTGTTTGATCGAATTGTATAAACGCATTTTTTCTAACTGGATTAACTGGATCAAATAATAAATCAATGTCAAATTCTTTTGGTAAAACTTGTAAATATGGTAAAATGATTGATGTAGATTTATATATTATAGCAGGAATGATTTCATTATATTGACAAAATTCTGTTCTTTTTTCTTCTGCTTCTATTAAAGGTTGGTTATCTTTGTATATTTGTGTAAGTAAATTATAAATTGTTAATTTAGTTTCAGAATCATCTTTACTATATGCAATTTTTGCGTCTTCAATCATATCTTTTTCAACTACAATAAAACCATTATTATACGCATAAGTTAATCCTTCTAAAGACCCTTGATTAATCATATCTATTATATCTAAATCGTCTACTCTTTGTTTATTTAAAATATATAACATTCTTATGTATTCATATGTCATAATGTCATCCATAATTTTAAAAATTTCTATATCACTATATTCATTTTTTAATAATCTTAATGCTTTAAAATAAGTTGTATTTATCAAAGCTTCTGCTAATTTATTTTTTTCTTCTATAGGACTATTTCTAATAAGCTCATTAAAATCATCATCTAATATTATTTTTTGAATTACTTCACTTTGAGTAATATTGTTTTGGTTTATATCTTCTATTAATTCATCAATAGTATTAGCTGTATTTTGTTTTTTAACTTTTTTCTTGCGTGTTATTTGAGACATTTCTTTTATTAAAATAAAAGAAATATTTTAAATTTTTATTATATCTAAACCATCTTTTTTTTTAAATTGTATGGTCCATTAACTGAATCACACGAGTTAACTTTTTTTCTATCTTTATTCTTGAATTTTCATCAGTACATTTTTCTAATTTATTTACTAAACTATGATATGTATCTTGTATTTGTTGTGCTTTTGATTTATATTCTTTTTCTTTATGTTTTTTAACATTTTTTTCTGAATGATATTTCTCTGACATTTCTTGGGACTTTAATTTCTTAAAATCATTTGTTAAATCTTCTGAAGACTTTGCTCTTCTAAACTCTTGTTCTTCTTTCATTTCTCCTTGTAAAATCTCTTTCATTGATGGTATTATATTTAGCTCAATACAAGCATCAACAAAATCTTCTTTTGTATCATCATCTCTAAACTTAAAAGAAGATCTATTTAAAGGACATCTACAAAAGTAAAAGTCAAAATAATCTGACGCAGTTGTACCATCAAACTCATCTAATAATAATTGAAATTCAATTGCAAATTGTTCTTTAGGCATTAAAAATGCATTTAAAGGATGTTCAATATATTCTATTGAACTATCTTTTAACACTTTATTCCATGTAAGATTATACATTATATATAATATGAAAAATATTATTTTTAAATATTAATAAAAACTCGTTAAAATAATCAATTTATATATAAAATGGACCAACTACTTGAAAAATATTTTATAGCAAAAGAAAAACTAAAAGACCTACAAGAACTCGTTGAATATTATAAAGAAGAGATTGAAGATAGTCTTGACGAGTCTAATAAAGATTATTACAAAGGATTAATGTATGCAGTTGAACGTAAAACTACTACTTGTAAAAGATTAAATAAAAAAGACCTTCCTGAAGACATTTGGGATGAATATTCAAAAAGTTATAATATAACTTCTCTTCATGTTACTAAAAATGGCGAAAAATTACGCAGAAGAAGTCGTTCTCCGCCTAGAAGAAGAAGCCGTTAACTAATTAATTTAAAGATAAATTAATTAATATAAAAATGTCACAGGATTTATCAAAAAATAATCTTTCAATTCAACCTAGTGATATAAGAATTGTTGGTATTAATGATACAGATTTTATAGTTACACATAATATGAGTCTTAACAGACTAAACATTAAGATATATTCAAAACAATTTAAGAAGTTAACTGAACTATTAAAACTAACTGACCCGTATGAAATTAGAAATTTATATAATAGACGTAAAAATAATTTAACAGATGTTATTATTGAAGAAAAAGGTTATTATTAACAAATAACACAAGGACAACTTGAACAATACTTTGTTTGTTCTTTTCCAAGTTTATTAAATTCATCTATTGTATATAATGAACCCATACTTTTATTACAACGACTACAAAGTGGTCGTAAATTTTCTAATACAGTTGGTCCTCCTTTTGACTCAGGGATATTATGTCCTACTTCATAGTCATAAACAGTAATATTATTTTTACACCATTTAATATAACATTTTGCATCATAAACTCTTCCATTAAACTTTAACCAAACTTGTTCTCGTAAAGCTTTTGGAATTTTTACTTTCTTAAAAACCATTTGAAAATAACCTTTTATTCTACACTGTAAATGTTTAACTAAGTTATTAAAACCAATAAAATAAATATATTTAAAAAAATGTTTATATAATAATAAGAAATGTTTCGTTATCTTGTTCCATTTTTAGTCGGAGTATATGTTGGTCAAGAATATAAAAAACTACCTAGAATAAAAGATGAGGCTGATAAATATATAAAGGAAATTAAAAATTATCTTGAGAATTTGAAATAAAATATTTTTAATGTTTTATAATATTAAAAATGTCAACAACTATTGTTAATAACACTAACCCTCAATTAGGTGTTTCTATATCAGGTACAAGCGATGTAGTCACTCTTGCGGCAAGTTCTTATGGAAGTACTGCTGATATATTTGCTACATTAGGTTGGTATGAATTAAATTGATTTTTTCAAAAATTTTTTATAAAAAATTATCAAGATGCCTCTTATTATCGAAGAAGAAGATATTTCTTATCAAGTTTTTAAAAGAAAGAAAA
>Ga0214923_10004355_pt1 | contig 17143 bp, 10 predicted proteins | sample LL1510_MetaG_FD_177993 | JGI IMG/M metagenome (GOLD analysis project Ga0214923, IMG submission 177993) | Freshwater microbial communities from Lake Lanier, Atlanta, Georgia, United States - LL-1510 | ecosystem: Environmental > Aquatic > Freshwater > Lake | place: USA: Georgia | collected... | reverse complement strand
ACAGAAGCTTATAATACTGATGAAGGTTTATATCAAGTAAGATATTTTGGCTATAATTATTTACCAGGTTATAATTTACAAAATACAGGTGCATGGACAGTTGGTGGAAATCTTGGAAGTTTATTAGATAATAATAATACAACTAGTGTTAAATTTGATTTTTATTATAGTATTCCTAATAATTATATTGTAATAACTATGCCGATTTTAAAAACTTTTAATGGAAAATTAAAAATTGAGTTTAATTCACCATGGTATGAAGTACCACCCGCCTTTATAACGATTTTTACAGCAAATAGTTTTACTAATGATGATATTAAAAAAGATACAAGAGATTGGCAGGGTAACTATAAATATGATTTACAATTTTTTAATAAGTTTACTTCTAATGGTAGTAATTATTTAGAATATGCATATTTAGATAATATACACGGATCTATCGGCAAGAGATCATGGGACTTGTATTTTAGGATACCATTTAATAGTATAATTATAGCAGCTACGGGTTTTTCAGTATATTGGATCTCTAATATAAGATTTGAAAAATCACGTTCACTACCAACATCAATATTTGAAAATCCTGATTTCTTTGCTAAATTTGGTTCATCTACTACTTCTACATTATTTACATTAGATGGATGGACTCTTGGTTCTTCAGTACAAACATATAATAATGAAGGATTGGCATCTATATTAACTAATAATATAAATCCTATTGCTTACATAAAAGAAAAAAATAATTATCCAAGAATTGCTGGATTTATATCAAGTTCAGTTATTATACAAATAGGTATTCCTTCACCAAAAAAATTACAAAGTGTATTTTGGTATGGTGTAGGTAATAATAGTGAAAGAAATGCAAAAAATGTTAAATTATATGCATCAAATTATAATTGGTATAATAATTTATCTGCATCAAATCGTGATAAAATGTTAGGAGAATTTATTGTAGATAAAAATTCTAGTTCAACAAACCCAACTAAATTTGGATTCTCTATTCAACAAGAGTTTTCATTTTTTTATTTTCACATTTTAGATAATTGGGATGATTCATCTGTAAAGATTGATAGAATATTATTAATTTTTTAATGGTTCTTAAGTACTTACTACTTATTTATAATATATAAAACCAGATTAGAAGTATACAAATTAATCCTAAATTATCTTTTTGTAATAAATCTTTTACATACTTCCATATAATCATAGATTCTAAATTAATATTATTACTCACATAATTTCAATTTAATAGTATAATTTTTGAAATGTATAAAGAACATCAAATAAAGAGATATGGATTATGATATTATTTTTGAAAAAAGTAGATAATATTTATTTTACTATATTATATATATAAATGAATAAAGAATATTTAACATATATTATAATAGGAACTGTTGCTGTTATTATAATTACATTTTTAATTAATTCAAATCAACCCAAACAAGAAATTACTTCACTCCCTGGTTTAACATTACCACCTTCAAATTCAGAAACTATAAACTCAATAAATATTTATGATCTATCTAATGATTCAATACTTAAACCAACAACACCACCAGTAACACCACAATCAATACCACAATTAACACCACAATCAATACCACAATTAACACCACAATTAACACCACAATCAATACCACAATTAACACCTATAACAACATTATCACCTACAACAACATTAAGACCCGCTATAACAACATTATCGCCCGCTACAACAACATTATCGCCCGCTACAACAACATTATCACCCGCTACAACAACATTATCACCAGCACAGCGCACATTAATAGATATTGTTAAAAAACAAAAAGAGTTAGAAAGAAGATTAAAAGAACAACAAGAAGAAGATTTATTTAATATACCATTAATCCCTGTTTTTTATAGTAATAATGACATAGAATATATAGCGAATGAAGGTTATTATCAAATTAATCAATTTTATGAATTAACAATTCCATTTTTTCATCCATGTTATGATATAGGTCCTGCTGTTAATGGTATTAGTACTGGATGGTTGTACGGTGGTAAACTTGGTAGTCTTCTTGATAACAATGATAAAACAGGTGTAGTTACTGTAGCAGATTATTGTAGACAGCAATGTATAGATATACCTGGAGTAATAGTATGTAATAATAACGGTCCTTATTTTGATAAGTATTCAGGGACAGATAAACCACCTCTTATTATAATAACTATGCCTGTTTTGAAAACATTTAGAGGTAAGTTAAAATTAACCTTTAATTCTCCACCTCATATTACTGGCGTTATACCAAATATTAGAATAAATACAGCAGATAATTTTACTAGTGATCTTTTTAGAAGTACAGATCAAGAAATTTCTAGAATGTTAAGATATCGTACAAAACCTTGGTTAGAAACATTTAATTTACAAATTGATAGTTTAGATTCATCTAAATCAGCTTCATGGAACTTGAATTTTACAAAACCGTTTAGATGTATTATTTTTGAAATAACTAGTTGTAAGCAACAAGGTCATATATGGATGACAAGTATTAATTTTGAAAAAAGTAGATAAAAAAATATTTATATTATTTTGAAATAACTAGTTGTAAGCAACAAGGTCATATATGGATGACAAGTATTAATTTTGAAAAAAGTAGATAAAAAAATATTTATATTATTTTGAAATAACTAGTTGTAAGCAACAAGGTCATATATGGATGACAAGTATTAATTTTGAAAAAAATAGAAAAAAAATATTTATATTATTATAATATATAAATGAATAAAGAAAATTTAACATATATTATAATAGGAATTGTTGCTGTTATTATAATTACATTTTTAATTAATTCAAATCAACCAACACAAATAATTACATCACCTTCTATTTTAACAATGCCACCTGTAAATTTAGAAAATAGTAATACATTAAATATTAATAATTTATCAAATGATAAAATGCTTAAACCAATTTCAAATTCTAAATGTGATCGAAAAGATACATCTTATTGTATACTCAAAGATTATGAAAATGTAGGAGATGGTATTTGTATTGCTCCAACGAATAGTCAAAATAATTATGAAGGTATCAGTAATTATAATGATAATAAATTTATAGAATGGTTAGATATATTATATAATAGAAATGCAGGCAGTGATCCAAATAAAACAGAAAGAGTTAATGTTGTAGATTATGTAAATAGATGTAAAAATGAACTTGGATATTTAAATGATAGCGCTGCTGCTATAATAGAAAAAATGCCAACAACAAATTCACAACCTTCATATCCACAAACAATAACAACATTTCCACCTAAAACAACAACATTTATGCCTACAACAACATTTCTACCAAAAACAACAACATTTGCACCTACAACAACATTTCCACCTAAAACAACAACATTTATGCCTACAACAACATTTATGCCTACAACAACATCTATGCCAACAACAACATCTCCGCCAACAACAACATCTCCACCAACAACAACTATTTCACTTTTACAACAAAAATTAAATGATTTACTTAAACAGCAAAAAGAGCAAGAAAAAAAATTACAAGAACAAAAAGAAAAAGAACAAAGAGAAATTGAAGAAAAGAGAAAAAGACAGATGATACCAGTATTTGATAGTGATACTAATTTTAAAGAAACACCGGAGGGTAAATATACAATATATTTATATTGTGGCGATTCTTGGTCTTATAAAAATTTTATAAAAGGACAGCCACCAAAATTTAACCAAGGCGTAGATACTGCTCTTGGAAGTATTTTTGATAATGATCCCACAACAGGTGTACAAATGGTTGATCCTGGGCGTAGTGAAATAGAGCGTTTAATTCGTATTAATGGTATACATTTAGGATCTCCTTATCGCTTAGTAGTATCTATGCCTATATCCAAAACATTTTCAGGCACAATAAGAATAAAGGCAATGTCTGCTAATAGTATGGCACAAATACCTTATGGAATTCGGTTATTTACAACGAATTTACCTTCTAATTATTTTGATGATCCATTAAAATCAAAAAAAAATTATTTTAATGAAGTTTACGCAAGAACAAACAATTTTTTTCGTTATAGACAATATCAGCAATTAGAAACGGCAGAATTCATGGATTTAGGTGGAACTCAAGATGAAGTAGATAAAAAAAAAGAAATTGATCTGACATTTCCAATTAGTTTTACTAAATCATTTAACACACTTATAATTGAAATAGTAAATAGCTGGAATGGTGGTGAAAGTCAAATATTATACATACAAAGTATAAGTTTTGATAGTTTTTAGAATTTTATTCTACATCAGATTCAGCATCAGATATTAATCCTAAATTATCTTTTAATATATTTGGAATATCACTGTCCTTTTGTAATAAATCTCCTACATATTTCCATATAAACATAGATTCTAAATTAAAATGACCTGATTCATATGATATATATTTAAATAATACTAAATTAACATCATTGCTTTCATAATTTCCATTTAATATTTCTTTAATTGTTTTATATAAAGAATCACCGTATAACTTTGCTTCAACGGATAAATATATTTCTTTTGATAATAAATCATCAGCACAATTTTTCTTATTCCACATTTTTAATTTAATATTTCTGTAACCTATTGTTTCTTGGATGTCTATATTAATCTTTGAATCAGAATTAGATTGACCCATAAAATTATATATTCTACATAATCTTAGTAAATCTTTTGAATAAAATTTTAAAATATTTAAATTTAATATTTTAACATACATTTTAGGATCTTCGTATTTTAATACCATCATACCAATATAAAATAATTGTTTATTTCCTTTAACTATTCTATGATAAATTAACATTTTAATAAATATTTCAGAACTGTAATTTTTAATTTTCTCTATTTTACGTACTATAGACGTAAATTCTTCTAATGAATTTATTGATTTATATTCTTCATTAAAAAATTCTAATATTAATTCATCACTATTATTAACCAATTGTGCCATTTTTTATATTATATTTATATTCTATTTAATATTTATATCAATTTTTATAAAAATATTAGATACTTATTCAAATATTGGATTCTTAATTAAATCTATAAATTTATCAAGTATATCTTCATCAAATTCATATGAATTTAATACCCATTTAAATTTATCTTTATCTTTATTTATTTCTTCTAGTTTATCTAATGTTTTATCGTAAAACGTTTTATGTGATTCTAAAAAATTATAATGTTTTAATAAGTAATAAAATACTGATATAATTAATATTATTTTATATTCATACGTACTTTTATGTATTAAATCTAAATGTCGTTTCACATTAACTTGTATTACTTTCTTTAGCTCTTCAGTATATTCTTGAACCTTTTGACATTTATAATTAATAACGTATTTTTTCTTATCGTGTATTAAATTATATATTGGATTTGTTTCAATAAATTTATTAAAATTTTTGCAGTTTGCTGTATTGTGTGGCATACATATATTCTTTTCATCACATTCACAAACTGATTTATAATCACTCCAATTTTTAACTTGTGCTTTATTATTTATTAGTTGATCTTTATTATTTTTAACTTTTTTATAAATTACAGTATCATATGGAATATATTCATCTTCATCTTTATTAATTATAATATTTGAACTTTCGTATTTAGAAAGTAAATACAAATCACTAATGTATTTAATTCTTCTTAATTCATTATTTATATTAATATTCTTATTTCTCTTATTTGAATAAAGAACAATATCTAACAAGTATTTTTCATCCATATAGACCTGTTTATATAATATATTAAACTTTTAATAATATTTTCAATTTTTATATAAAAAATATTATATAATAAATTAATTAATAATATCAGATAAATTTAAACTTTTATATTTATTTTTGTTTTGTTTAAGTTGCTTATGTGTATCCAATACCTTATTTTTATTATCATGTAGCAAAGTTTTTATCTCATCAAAAACAAGATCTCTAAAGTCCTTACATCTATGTATTTGTTCTTTATTGTCTAATGGATACTCTTCCAAGTCTTCAATATAATCAGTATCACAATATTTTATATAATTCATCTTGCTTGATATTCTTTTTTTCAATCTTTCATATTTATCATTATCCTTTTTAATTTCATCTATTGAAATATTGAATTGTTTGACTATATTATCTATAATTTTATCAATAATAATCATATTTTTTGATTGCCATATACCATCGTTCCATATTTTAATAATCTGTCTGTTCTTATCTGCTACATATATATTGTGATTTTCTACATTATTTAGGTATATATCTTCTACTGTTTTAACATATATTGATTTACCCATGTATTTTAACAAATTTTTTATAAAAACTTCACATTTTGTATCATCAAAATTATTTATTTGTAATATAAAATTGTTATTAGTTATATTATTTGAATTTGAATTATCATTATATATAATTGTTTGATTTTTAAGTTTTTCATTTTCTTCTTTTAGTTTTACATTTTCTTCTTTTAGTTGTAAAATATTAATATCTTTTTTTTTATTTTCTATTTTTATTTCTTCTAATTGTTTTATAATATCTGCACCACAACCTGATTTTTTATTTATATGATTTTGATAATTACTTTTTTTATTTCCAAAATCTTTTAAACAAATTGTACAGATATATTTTATTTTTGTTTCTTCATTTTTTACGTTTACCATTGTAATATAATATCAATATATACTTAAATTATATAAAATTTTTTTTTAAAAATGCTTAAAATGCTTAATTTTATTTGAAAAATGCTTAAAATGCTTAATTTATATTTTATTAATTTAATCTGTATATAAACTTTTTATATTTTTTTTAAAAATTTTGTAGTTTTTTAAAAAATTTGTGTGTGTTGGACTATTAAAAAATTCCTCAAAAAATGAAAAAATATTTTCTTTACTTTTATATAAAATTACAAAAAATCATTTAAAAATTAAGCATTTTAATATTTTCAGAAATGCTTAAAATGCTTAATTTTATTTCAAAAATGCTTAAAATGCTTAATTTTTATTTTATTAAATTAATCTGTATATTAACTTTTTAATTTTTAACAATAAAATTTACAGAATTTAAAAAAATTTGTGTGTGTTGACTGCAAAAAAATCATGTTAAAAATTTTATTGAATTAAATTAATTTTCATCAATCATCTGTAATAATTATATTTTTTTTATTTGCTTTGGTATGTAATATCTTTATAAATTTATCAGTTTGATTATTATTTAATAATTTATCAGTTTGATTATTATTTAATAATTTATCAGTTTGATTATTATTTAATAATTTATCAGTTTGACTATTATCATCTTTATTATTTATATCTTCAATAATTTTATCATCTATATAGTCACCAAATAATTTACCTTGTGATTTATCTTTTTTAATATTATATAATTTATCATTAATTAAGTAATATTGTTTTCTTCCATCTTTTATTATTTTTGGTTCATTTTTATTAAATGATTTAATATCATTATAACCACTAATTTTTGTTTCCTTTATTAATTTTATTTCATCTTCTGATAATTTAAAATATTTATAAACTTCTTCATCATTCCATTCTATATTTAATGGTAGTAACGGTATCCATTTACAAGTAGCTTTACTAATATCCTGTGATATTTTTCTTAAACTTAACATAAAATTAGGTAATTTACATTTCATATAACTTAACAATGATTTGGCTTCATTTTCATTTGAAACCTTAAATGATATATAACTTCCTGTATGTATTTCTAATTGATTACCTATAAATATATTACCAAAACATCCATTTCCTCCATTTGCTCTTGCTGTAATAACCTTATAAAAGTTATATTTATTTTTAACAAATTTTTCATCAATATATTTATTTAATCCTTTTTGCTGAGAAACATAACATTTAATTAATTTATTATCATCAGTTAAATTCTTATCATTAGATTCTATACCAAAATATCTACCTAAATATAAATCTGTTATTTTATCATTATTAATAAATTTATTAACAATTCCATAATATTTACTATCAAGAATAATATCAAAATTATTAAACTTTACTTTTGAACCATTATAATCACATAAACCATTATAATCTTTATCAATTAAAAAATAATTTACACCTCCTTCTATACTTACAGTGTTCCCAAAAATTTTACAAGCATCGTCATAATGTTTTATATATAATATATCTGTTCTATTTATCATCATTTTTCTAAATTTGTCTAATCCTTTACCACCTGCAAACCATCTAGAAGGAACTATGAATGATAATAAATCACATTTATTTACATAATATTCAATAAACTTATTATATAATGGTTTTGCTCCTACCTTTGTTAGAATCTCATTATATGGTGGATTCCCAATAATAATATTAAATTTATTAATACCAAATACTTCATTTATTTTTATATTTAGTGTATCTCCTTCATATAAATTTAATTTATATTCATTATTAATATTAAATATTTGTTTAATAACAAAACAATTCTTTTTATTTAATTCACCCATATATAATTGTTTTTCTATTATGTGTTTTTTTCTTAGTTTTTCATTTGGTATTTTAGTTTTTAATCCTTCCATTAACTTATAATAAATAGCAATTGGATAATTACCCATTCCTGCAGCAGGATCGTACCATTTTAATTTTTCATTATTCCATATATTTTGATTATTATTTTTTAACCAATAATCTTCTATATCTTTTAACATTTTATCATTGATAAAATCCATAGGTGTAAATACTTCACCAAATTGTTTCTTATCAGATTGTTTTGGTTTCAAACAATCTGATATTAATTCTAATAATTCTTTTGGTTTATCTAATAAACTTTGAATTGACATTTTAAAATTTAATGATATATTAAATGTATTAGATTCTTTATTTATATATTTTTTTATTATTTCACTTATAATATTTATTAAATCTTTCTTATTCCACCATATCAAAGATTGATCGTTAAATATTTCTAATAGTTCTGGATTATTTTTTATATATATCAACATATCCATAAAATCTTTATTTGTATCCTTTATTGATAATATACATGTTAAAGGAATTATATAAGGCAATACATCTTTTGTAAATGAAATTTCTTTCTCTGCTTTTTCTATTTCTTCTAATTCTTTATCTAATTCGTTTTTTTCTGATTCTTCTTTATCACTATTTATTTCTTTTCCATTTTTAAGACTTTGTAATTCATCTCCTTCTTCTTTCACTTCTAAAGTTGCTTTTATATCTCCTTTTGTAGAACTTGTAAATAACTTGTTTAATAATTTTTGTGTATTATTATCAAATTCTATATATTCATTATCTAAGTTTCTTAACAATACTCTTAAATTATTTATTGGATTATCTTTCCAGATATTTATTAATTTTTCTACTAATATATTTGAATTTATCTTTTTATTTTCAAAATAATCTACATCTATATTTATTAAATGATAATCAATTAAATATTTTATCTTTTCTTCTAAATTTTTACTATTATTATAAACTGAATAATTTATACATGTATTCAATACTCTACCTATATTTAGATCTACTACAAATCCTAGTTTTTTTCCTTTCTCTTCTGTCATACATCTATACATTTGTTGCATTACTTTATCGCTACTTAATGTATTATTAAATAACATTACTAAATCGCAATTTTTTAAAGTAATTCCTAATCCTAACATATTTCCTGCTAATAATATTACACCTTTCTTATTACTATTCTTTGCTATTGTTTCTATATTATTTATTTCTTCTTTTATATCGTATTGAAGCAGTTCATTCTTTGAATTTATAGGATGTATACTATATTTTTTTAATATATCGTCTTTGTTCATTACTTTTTTTAAGGCAATAGATGTTTCATTGATATTATTTGGAGGTAAAAACCATATTTGTGTAAATGGATTCCTAGATTCACGATACGTACATATCTTATTTATTCTTGTAAATATTGATTTGTCACCATTTTTATAGTCTTCATCTTTATTTGAACCACTAATATATCTTAAAAATATTTTTATTTGCTCTTCATATTCAAATCTCGTTTTCTGTTTATTCATTGATAATAATGCATCAAAACTAAAACCATACACACTATCATTTGTTTTATTCTTAATTATCTCATATCTTTGATTATCAAACATAGATGTTAATAAACATAATTCTGGCATTCGTAAATATGAATTAAAAATATCATTTGTTTTATATCCTTTACTTCTCTTATCATTTATTATATTAAATACTTGTTGGCCGTGTTTTTCTACTAATCTATTTACTTCTCTTTCTTTTATTTCTTTATCTTCGGAACATATCAATTTACATATCTGTTCGTCTTCTATATCCCAAAAAAACTTACAATCATCTTTTATATTCCATTCTTTTAATGGTTTATTATAAGTTGCTGTTAAATATATTTTAATTGTTTCTTTATTACAATATGTTTTTAAGATTTCTTTAGATTTTTCAGTTGTGCCCGAAAAATGATTTTCATCAAATATTATCATATCTAAATTATTTATTTCATTATTTCTTTTTTCAATTGTATAATTTTGTAATAATTGTTTTGATGCTACGAATATATTACTCTTATCTTTATTCACCTTTAGATTTTTTAGATAATTACCATCTTTTATATGATGTATATCAAAATTCTTAAACTCAATAAACCTATTAAATAAATCTTCTGTAAATTGTGGTGCTGTTTCTGTTGGTGCAGGTGTTATTATTAAAACTTTTATTATTTTTTTTAATTCATATTGATTTAATATTATTCCACCTGCCATATATGTCTTTCCAGAACGACACTTACATCCCCATAATATTTGTTTTTCACCCTCTTCTATTTTTTCTGATGTATTTTTTATTATTAATTCTTGATGAAAAAATAATTTTAAACTATCTTTTTTTTTACCATATATCTCATTATATTCATTTATCTCATATTTTTTTATACTTTGTATAAATTCACTATAAAATTTTTGTAAATCATTTTTATCTAAAATATTTTTCATATGTTTTGTTATATAACTACTAGATTTATTTGATTGTTCTATTGCTTTCATTACATTTTTTTTATTTGGAACTAATAAGTAAATATCATAATTTTTATATATTTTATCATTTTCTTTTATTACTGCTAATATATTCTGCACATCATAATAATCTACTGATTTATTCTTTATTCTATTATTATCATCATCACATTTAGGATATTTTGATGATATAAATATGAATTTATCCTCTTTTTGATTATATAATGTTATATCGGAACAACCGCCAGAATTACCACTACATACTTTATTATTTTTAACATATGTCTCTAAATTATTCATTGTCTTTATATTACCATTATTTATATTTGATATAATATGTTCGTATTCACTATTTGGAAAATTTTGACAAAAACCAAATTTTATTATTAGATCCCACAATCTTTCAAATATAAATCCTTTTTCACTTTGTGATTCAAAATCATTAATTATTTCTTCTACATTATTTTTGTATTTTATATAATTTATAAACTCATATAGATTTATATATTCTGTTAATTTACTCATTATATATATGTATTAAATTATATTATTATCATATCAATTTTTTTACTATTTAATTAAATTTAAAAAATATAAACCATATATAGAATAATATGAATTATATTGAGCCTATTAAAAATAATGTAGCAAATTATCTTTGGAATAAAGATTTTAATGAACCAAATATTTTATCAAACAAAGAAATATTAAAAGTAGCATCTATACTTAATTCTTCTTATATTGATAATAATTTAGTTGATTTACCTAAATTAGTTGTTGTAGGTACACAATCAAGTGGTAAAAGTTCTCTATTAAATTCACTAATTGGTTTAGATATATTACCAGTTGGAAAATCAATGACAACAAGAACACCATTACATCTTGAATTGATTCAATCTACAAATGAAAATAGAATTGAATTTGGAAATTATAATAATTATAATTGGATAACTGAAAAAAAAATACCTATAAATTATCCAAATTTAACAAATGAATGTAAAGAACAAATTAGAATGGAAATTGAAAGCCAAACTATAAATAAAGCTGGTAATGGATTAAATATAAGTATAAATCCAATTTACATTAAAATTTATGCGAGTAATGTTCCAAATTTAAGTTTAATTGATTTACCAGGTTTAACAAGTGTAGCAATAACAGATAAAGGACAGCCTAAAGATATTAAAGAACAAATTATTTCTCTAGTTCTAAATTACATAAAACAACAAAATACAATAATTTTAGCAATTATAACTGCTAGACCAGATATTGAAGCAGATATGGCAATGGAACTTGTTAAACAAGCTGATCCAAAAGGTGATAGAACTATTGGTATTCTAACAAAATTAGATTTAATGAATGAAGATGCTGATGTTTCTAATTATTTAGATAATAATATTTGTTCTGATCTTAAATTAAAATATGGTTATTACGGAATAAGAAATAGAAGTAATCAATCACAAACAATACAAGAAGCTTTAGCTATAGAAAGAACATATTTTCAAAATCATTCTATATATAAGAATGAAAAATATAAATTAAGATTAGGAATCCCTGTAGTATCAACTAGTCTAAGTCATATATTAGTTAATAATATAAAACAATGTCTACCTAAAGTATTACAAGATATTAATAAAAAATTAGAAGAAACAACTAATAGTTTAGAAGAATTAGGCACAAGTGTACCACAAAATAAAGAAATTAAAATTAATATAATAAATGGATTATTATCTCAATATATAAAAGTATTTATCCATGCTATAGAATATAGAGGTTCAATATATCAAACTGGTAGAAAAATAAAAGATAGTTTTGATAATTTTAGAAAAAATATAGACTCTTATAATCCATTTATTGATTATGATGATGAATATATAGTTAGTTTATTAAAAAGTTATGACGGTATGCATATGAGTTTTCCATATTTACCAATAGAAGTATTAGAAAATACATTAAAAGATAAAAAAATAAGACCAATATTCAAGTTATACGAACCCAGTCAAAAATGTTTACTGGAAATATTAGAAATAATGAATAATCAAAATCAAATTATATTAACAGGCACTTGCAGTGAAGATAGACAAATCTCAAAATATCCTAATTTAATAAAAACAATAAATAATTTAATTCTTAATGATGTTTTATTACCAAGATTACATAATACAGAAAAAAAAATAAAAGAATTGATAGAACAAGAAGAATCATATATTTGGACTGATGATAAAATCTTTTTACAATTAATTGCTAGTGATTTTTCAAAAATTATTCAAAATGATTCTTTTGATATAGTAAAATTTAAAAAAATATTATATGAATATTATAAAACTATAATTAGAAATGTTAGAGAAAATATACCAAAATGTATTGTATATCATCTAATTAAAAATACTACTGATAATTTATCTAGCTTTTTATTTGATAAAATATTATCTTGTGATGTTAATACTCTACTTGAAGAATATCCAGAAATAGAAGAAAAAAGAAAATATCTTGAAAAAAATAAAAAAGATTTACAAGATATTAAAAAGTTAATTGAAAATATTTTTTAATTATAATTTTTATTTATTCTTTATTAAATTTATTTTTTAATTCATTTAATACACTCCCCATTTTTAATTTATTTGTATCTATATTTACTTTTTTCTTTTCTAATATTTTAGGTTCAATATCTTCTATTTTTAAAATATCTTTTATATCTGTTTCTATTACTTTCGGCATTTTAGTAGAATTTTCCGTATAGTTTACCGTTTGATTTAAGAAAGGCTTATTTATATTGGTATTATTAAATAAAATTAAATTTTTTAAAAAATCTAACTGATTATTTAAATTTTTATTTTCCTCCTCTAAAGTTCTATTTTTATTTTTATAAACTTTTTTTTTTATATAATTTTTGTTTAAGTCATCTCTTAATTTTTTTATTTCTTCTTCTTTATTTTTTATTTCTTGATCTTTATATTTTAATTCTAAAGTTTTTAAACTATTTTCATGTTGAGTATTTAATACATATTGTTTTTGTGTTGTTATTAGTAATTTAAATTCGTTAATATTTTTAATTATTGTTTCATTATCCATATCTTCCATAACTACATTTATTATAGAAATTTATTATTATATAAATTATATAAATTCTTTATTAAATTATTATAATTGCGTTTAATTTAATGCTACCCTTCTTTATTTTTTATATATATATTATTATATATAAATATGTCTGACAGTTTTAAAATGAAAAAATTAATTCAACAACAAATTAATTCTGGTGCGTTAAATTCTTTTTTTAATAAAGGACAAGTAAATAATTTAAATGTTGGTAGAGCAGGACAAAGTTCATTAAATGTTATAGGTAATCAGAATGTAGATGGTCTTTTTATAGCTGATAAAATCGGTATTAATACATCAAATCCTACTAAACCGTTTGAAGTAAATAGTTGCACTATTTTTGAAGGTAAAATATCTGTTTCTGCTTCAACAGGTTCATCAGTACCATATACATCAACCGTTGTAGGTACTAATACAAAATTTACAAAACTTTTTAATCCAAATGATCTTATAATATTTCCGAATGTTAATAATATAGAAATTTATGGTATTATTACAGTTGTAACTGATAATTTTACTCTTGATATTGAACTTTTTGAAGAATTGATAGAACCGATTGATGATGTTAATTATCAAGGTTTTTATATTAATCAAGGTACTATTGATATAAACTCAGATCCATTAAATCTTAAACAAGTAATTGGAACAAATACACTATTTAAATCATATTTTAAAAATGGTGATAAATTTATTACAATAAATAATGGTGAACTATATATTCAAACTGTTAATAATATAATTAGTGATACTGAATTGTTTTGTAGCGGTAATTTTCCTGATACAACGTCAGCTTCTGGTCTTGCTAATTATTGTGCTGTAATTTATGATATAATTGATGATTATGGAAATATGGGTCTTGGAACTTATAATCCAACCGAAAAATTAGATGTAGATGGTAATATTAATCTTTCAGGTCATATTTATAATAATGGTGTTATTATTGAAGTGTCACCTTGGCTTAATTCTGTAGTTCCCGCTACTCCTCCTTATACTCAAAATATTTATTATGATTTAGGTTATGTTGGAATTGGTGATGTAAGTAGTGATCCACAATATCTACTTGATGTATATGGTTCTGCTAGGTTTCAAAATACAATCATAAATTCAACAACAGATTCTACAAGTGTTGGAACTGGATCTTTAATAACTACTGGCGGTATAGGTATTACTAAAAATTTAAATGTTGGTGGAACTTTTACTGTCGCAGGTCTTGTATCTGCAAATAGTGGTATAACTGTACCAACAGCTAAATCCGTTTTAATTAATGGAACAAGTACTCTTACAGTTGGTACAGGTGCCACTACTCTTGGTGGCACGCTTGCTATTACTGGTTTAACATCAGCAAATGGTGGTATAACTGTTCCTACAGCTAAATCTGTTCTTATTAATGGTACAAGCACACTTACTGTTGGAACTGGTGCTACAACTCTTGGTGGAACTCTTACAGTTACTGGATTAACATCAGCAAATGGTGGTATAACAGTCCCTACAGGACAAACTGTAGTTTTAAATGGTACTACATCTATAACAGTTGGTGGTGCTCTAACTGTATCAGGTCTTACTTCAACAAACGGTGGTTTAACTGTACCGACCGCACAATCTGTTATTTTAAATGGAACAAGTACTCTTACTGTAGGAACAGGAGCAACTACATTAGGTGGAACACTTACAACTACAGGATTAACTTCAGCAAATGGTGGAATAACTGTTCCTACCGCAAAATCTGTATTAATTAATGGAACAAGTACTCTTACTGTTGGAACAGGAGCAACTATTTTAGGTGGAACTCTTACAACAACAGGATTAACTTCAGCCAATGGTGGTATAACTGTTCCTACTGGAATGGCTGTAGCTATTAATGGAACAAGTACACTTACTGTAGGAACTGGTGCTACAACTTTAGGAGGAGTATTAAATGTAACAACTGATTTAACAACTTTATCAAATGGTTTAACTGTATCTGGAACAAATGGTGTAAGTTTAAATTCTACAACTAATATAATTGATATAGGAAATGATGCTGATAATAATGATATAAATATAGGTACCGATGGTATTCGAATCTTAACAATTGGAAATAATAATGCAGGCACTATAGTTAATATTACATCAGGAACTACTAATCCTACCGATGGTGTAGTTATAAAAGGAAATGCTTATTTAAATAATAAATGTATTAATTATGTGGATATAACATCAATGGCTACTAATTCTGATCCAGCTCCAACAGGTATAGTATTTGTTAATGGTTATTTCTTACAAAATGGAGGAATGACAGGTGCTCTTAATTTTACTACTCCTACTGCTGCTGATATAGTAGCAGCTATTAATAATTGTGATGTAGGTTCATGTTTTAAATTTACTATCAATAATAAAGGAGGTGGCTTCACTAGAACTATTGTCGGAGGAGCAGGTGTTAATATAACAAATTTAATATCTTCAGGTATTGCTACTAATAAAGTAGCAACATTTTTATGTAGAATAACTAATATAGGTACAGGAACAGAAGCAGCTGTATTATATGATACTGTAGTTTAATTTACTAAATTTATATATATATACATATGTATATATATAATGGATAACAATAATAAAGAACATATTTTTATATGCTTACATTGTGGAGGAAAGTTTGTAATTAAAGAAAATGAATTTAACTGCAGAATTTTACGACATGCTGTATATAAGAATACACTAAGAGAGATAAATCCACATACATCTAAAGAAGAATGTGAAAAATTATTAAACGAAGACCTTGTATATGGATGTACTAAACCACTACGAATTTTACCATATAAGAATAGTGAGGGGTGCTACGATTTAGAAATATGTGATTATATATAAAAAAAGTTGGGACAAGGCCAACATATTTTTATAAAAAAGTTGGGCTAAAGCCAACATATTTTTATAAAAAAGTTGGGACAAGGCCAACATATTTTTATAAAAAAGTTGAGCTAAAGCCAACATATTTTTATAAAAAAGTTGAGCTAAAGCCAACATTTTTTTATAATAATTATATTAAATATAATTATTATAAAAAAAGTTGAAAAAAAAAAATTAT
>Ga0214923_10004354_pt1 | contig 17151 bp, 13 predicted proteins | sample LL1510_MetaG_FD_177993 | JGI IMG/M metagenome (GOLD analysis project Ga0214923, IMG submission 177993) | Freshwater microbial communities from Lake Lanier, Atlanta, Georgia, United States - LL-1510 | ecosystem: Environmental > Aquatic > Freshwater > Lake | place: USA: Georgia | collected... | reverse complement strand
GTTTGGCGTTATGTAATGCGCCAGAATTATAGCTTCTTAAAAGATGCCGCTTACTACCCCTATATCCCCGGATTAAAAAAAGCGGGATTAACAATAGAAAAAATCCCAAGCCTTCAGGAAATCAACGACGCTCTGGCAGCAATCGGTTGGGGAGCCGTAACCGTGGATGGATTTATCCCTCCCGCAGCATTCATGGAATATCAGGCATGCAGAGTGTTGGTAATTGCTGCCGATATCCGTCAGCTGGAACATATTGAATACACCTCTGCCCCGGATATTATTCATGAATCTGCCGGACACGCCCCCATCATCAGCGACGCTAAATACAACCAATACCTTAGTTATCTTGGCTCCATTGGAACAATGGCATTGTTTTCTTCCAAAGACTATGCCCTATATGAGTCAATTCGAGAGTTGTCGATATTAAAAGAAATGCCGAATGCTGACCCCGCAAAAATAAAAGAAGCGGAAGCACTCGTTTTGTATAATCAACAAAACCTGGGTGAGCCTTCTGAAATGGCCTTACTGAGCCGCCTGCAATGGTGGACGGTTGAATATGGACTGATTGGCGATTTGGATAATCCAAAAATTTATGGCGCCGGACTACTTTCTTCCATAGGCGAAAGCGCTTCCTGTATGCGGCCCGCTGTAAAGAAAATTGTTTACACTATCGATGCGGTTAATTATGCTTATGATATCACTCAGCCACAACCGCAATTATTTGTAACGCCCACTTTCCAAAATCTGATTGATGTGTTAGCCCAATTCGAGCAACGAATGGCTTTCAGAGTTGGCGGTTACGAGAGCCTATTGAAGGCTATTGAATGTAAGAATATTTGCACAGCAGTTTTTTCTTCCGGTTTACAGGTGTCCGGAATTTTTATCAATGCAGTTGTTGATTCCTCCGGAAACGTACAATACATCCAAACCAAAGGACCCACTGAACTGGCATATAACAACACCCAATTACCCGGTCACAACTCCAGCTATCACCGAGATGGATTTGGTTCAACCGTTGGAAAAATAAAAGGAGATAGGCAACCCCTGGAAGACTGGGACGATGCAAAATGCAACTCGAATAGTATTGTTTCCGGACAAACAATTGAGCTGGAATTCGAAAGTGGGATTCGGGTTGCGGGAAAGTTGTTAACCATTTTACGCAAAGAAGGGAAATTGGTATTGCTAACTTTTACTGATTGTTCTGTATCTGATAACGATGGAAAAATATACTTCAATCCATCCTGGGGAAATTATGATATGGCCGTGGGAGAAAAAATTATTTCAGTGTTTAATGGCGTTGCGGATAAAAATCACCAGGTTGACCAGTTGTATGTATCTTCCAATGTTACGGCTCAGCCAAACTACACCGCTTCGGATAAAGCCTATCATGCCATTTTTCAGCAAATTAGAAATGTGCGTGAACAAAATTTATCAAAAGACTTGTTGAACACATTATACCAAGAGCTATTGGCAGTTTACAGGGAGGATTGGCTTGCTTCACTGGAGATATTGGAACTGGTAGCAGAAGATACATTTTACTCACCCCTGGCAGAAGAAGTACGAACGCATCTACTGAAACAAAAAGAAAAGTTTCCCCAATTCAAAAAATTGATTGAAGACGGATTAAGCATTATTGATGCAAGGCTGCGGTTTGAATAAGCAACCATGCTGCAGCAGCATCGTTTTTCTTTAATGCATCTTTTACCGCATTTATAATATCCGAAGTCAAAACCAAGTTCTCGTGTTCACTCATGTTTTCAGGCAGCTTCGAAACATTGGCGAGCTGACCTTTTTCGTTTGCCGTTAATGCCTGATTATTTTTGATATATCCCGGTAGCTGATCAAATCCTATTCCCAACTGGGTGTTGGGCTTTTCAACCTGAAACATCGATTCTGGTGTTACTCTTGCATACCAGTCCTCTCCTAGTCTGGCTACCAAATCTAATTTGGCTGAGTCTATTTTGTTTTGTGCATTCAACACTTGCTCGCCAATATGTATCACTTTAATTTGAGCAATCACCAGGTTACCTGCACCGGGCTGATCACCTAATGATATGATATCACGGATGGTACATTCAAGTTGTATGGGAGATTCAGCAACTCGTGGTGGACGAACAAGAGTTGATGGAAGTTCGGTAAAGCCCGCTTTGATAAACTCATTCGTGTCTTTGGAATACTCGCAACTTGATAATGACATTTGTTGTACCATATCATAATTAACGATATTTATTACACACTCGGGAACTTCCTTCAGGTTTTCTAGGGTATGTTTAGTAGTATTATCCCGAACCCTACGGCTGGGAGAAAACACACATACCGGAGGATTCATGCTGAAAATATTAAAAAAGCTGAAAGGGCTTAAATTCACCCGTCCTTCTTTGTCGATGGTAGAGGCAAAACAGATAGGCCTTGGCGCAATGGCAGCCTGCAAATATTGCTGCAGCTGTAGAATTGGTAGGTTATCTGTTTGTATTGTTAGCATATACCATTACAAGTTTTTCTTCAATTGTAAGATAGACCAATCCGTAGCTTCCGCACGAATGATGTTGTTTAAAGTTCCTAATCCATCTATCTGCATCGTTACTGTATCATTAGGCTGTAGCCATTGTGGCTGGTGTCGCGGATTATTCAGCTTCGCAGTTCCGTTTAATTCCAAAAAACACCCGGTGCCAACGGTTCCAGAACCAATTACATCTCCCGGATACAGGGTAACACCATACGAACATCTTTCAATGATTTCTGCAAATGTCCAGTCCATATCTGCCATGTTTCCTTCTGAAACCAACACATCATTCACCCAGCATTTCATCGACAAATCATAATTGTTGCCCACATGACCGGGTTTGGCGGGAACCTTCTTTTTTTCCAGCTCATCCGGTGTTACCAACCAAGGGCCTATCACTGTTGAAAAATCTTTTCCTTTTGCGGGCCCCAGGTTCAATAACATTTCTTCCATCTGCAGTTTGCGTGCACTTAAATCATTCATGATGGTAAACCCTGCAATATAACTGTCGGCGTCCGCTGCACGAATGTTGCGACCTTCTTTTCCAATAACAATTGCTACTTCCAATTCAAAATCCAATTGCTGAAAATGGTCGGGCATACAAAAAATTTCACCCGGGCCTTGAATTGCAAGATGGTTGGTAAAATAAAAAATAGGATACTGATCAAATTCTTTGATCATTTCAACACCCCTGTTTCTTCTGGCAGCAGCTACATGTTGGCGAAATGCATACCCGTCTCTGCAGGAAGTTGGTTTTGGAACGGGTGCAAGCAATTGATAATTTTCAATAGGCATTACCTGAAGTTCGCCGGTGCTTAATTTTTCCAAAGCGCTATTCATCAGTTGATACCCCCGCACTCCCATATTGAGCCATGCAATAATATCATTTGGCAGGTTTTTGTCCAACGACTGCGCCGGATATAGGTCGTGTCCTTTCAACACACCAAAACCGGCTGCACCATTGTAAGCGTAACTAACAAGTTTCATTGAATATCAAGCATTTACTGATTTAGGAATTAATTTCATCCCCGCTTGTTTTCACAAGTTCTTGGCGCGAAGTTAAATGGAATAAATCTAATTTTGCGGCGCGTACTTGTTCTTACTTCAACTTAACAATTGCAGCTATGCCCATTTATCATACACTGGGTTCCATACCCGCCAAAAGACATACAGTTTTCAGAAAGCCGGATGGTTCTTTGTATGCTGAAGAATTGGTGTCTACAGAAGGGTTTTCGAGCATGTACTCGCTGGTGTACCATACCCATCCACCCACCATAGTGAAATCAATCGGAGAGCCATATTCAGTTGAGCCAATTATTGCCAGAGAAAAACATCTCCGTCATACCAGTCTATTAGGATTTAATATTCAACCGGAAGACGATTATTTAAAAAGCAGAAAACCGGTATTGGTAAATGCGGATTTGCAGATTTCGCTCGCCGCACCTAAAAAATCAATGACAGATTATTTTTATAAGAATAGTCAGGCTGATGAAATAATTTTCATACACAAAGGCGCTGGTACTTTGCATACCGGATTTGGGAAAATTCATTTTGAATATGGAGATTATGTAGTAGTACCGCGGGGTACGATTTATCAAATAGAATTTAAAGACGAGCACAACCGACTTTTTATTATCGAAAGCTATAGCCCCATTCGTTTTCCAAAACGTTACCTCAATCAATACGGACAGCTAATGGAACATGCTCCCTATTGTGAACGAGATATCAAGCGTCCGGTTGATCTTACCACACACGATCTGGAGGGAAGCTTTCAAATACTTATTAAAAAGCAGGGACTGATATATCCATACACCTATGGTACCCATCCATTTGATTTCATTGGATGGGATGGATATCACTATCCATGGGCATTTTCGATTCATAATTTTGAACCGATTACAGGAAGAGTTCATCAGCCTCCGCCGGTTCATCAAACATTCGAGGGACACAATTTTGTAGTTTGCTCATTTGTACCCCGAAAATATGACTATCACCCTCAAGCAATCCCTGCACCCTACAACCACAGTAATGTAGACAGCGATGAGGTTTTATACTATGTTGACGGAGATTTTATGAGTCGAAAGTCTGTAGTGCAAGGACAAATTACTTTACATCCCGGTGGCATTCCACACGGCCCACATCCAGGTAGTGTTGAAAAGTCTATCGGTAAAGAGAAAACAGATGAGCTTGCAGTAATGATTGATCCTTTCAAGCCATTGATGATTACAGAAGAGGCGCTGAAGATTGAAGATGAAAATTATCACAAGAGCTGGCAATTTAACATTGAATAAAACAAAATGTATGGAACACCAAAATATAGAACAAGACTTTTTACCCCTACTGGGAACCGATTTCATTGAATTGTATGTAGGAAACGCAAAGCAATCAGCACATTATTATAAAACAGCTTTCGGATATCAGGAGTTGGCTTATAGCGGCCCTGAAACAGGCGAAAAAGAAAAAGTGTCGTATGTGTTACGACAGAACAAGGTTACACTGGTGCTTACTACTCCTTTGCGCTCAACTTCTTCAATTGCAGAACATGTGCATGTTCATGGAGATGGGGTAAAGGCCATAGCGTTATCTGTTTTAAATGCACAAACAGCATTTGAACAAACAGTTGCAAGAGGAGCTAAACCCTATTTACACCCCATCTCCATGCAGGATGATGATGGAATAGTTAAGATGAGCGGAATTCATTTATATGGAGACACTGTGCATCTTTTTATTGAACGAACCGACTACAAAGGAATTTTTTTACCTGGATTCAGAAAATGGGAAACCAATTACCGACCGGAATCGGTAGGCCTCCTGCATGTTGATCATTGTGTAGGAAATGTTGGTTGGAATCAAATGAATACCTGGGTAAAATTTTATGAAGATGTGATGGGCTTCAAAAATATTCTCACTTTCGATGATAAGCAGATTTCTACAGAGTACTCGGCACTGATGAGCAAAGTAATGAGTAACGGAAATGGTTATATCAAATTTCCCATCAATGAGCCGGCAGTAGGAAAGAAAAAGTCTCAGGTGGAGGAATACCTCGATTTTTATAATGGCGAGGGAGTGCAACACGTTGCCATTGCCACCGGCAACATCATTGAAACCGTTTCGGCGCTTCGAAATCGAGGCGTTGAGTTCTTAAACATCCCGGAAACCTATTACCAACAATTATTAGGTCGTATAGGACCAATAGATGAAGACCTGGAGCCTTTGCAAAAATTGGGAATTCTGGTAGACAGAGATGAGGAGGGTTACCTGTTACAGATATTTACGAAGCCGGTCGAAGATCGACCTACTTTGTTCTATGAAATTATTCAACGAAAGGGAGCAAAATCTTTTGGTGCAGGTAACTTCAAAGCACTGTTCGAAGCCCTTGAGCGCGAGCAGGAATTACGCGGAAATTTATAAAATCACATGTCAGATTCTCGGCCCAACATATTATGGGAAGCTTCGCCCGATGAAAAAAAATCGGCTGCGATTTCCCTTTATATGGAATGGCTGCAAGTTAACCATCAGCTTTCATTCTCCAATTATGATGCATTATATAGTTGGAGCATAGAAAACGCGGATGATTTTTGGCGTTCGCTGGTATCTTTTTATGATTTGTTTTCTTATCCAGACCGCAAACCAGTAATCACGCATCGTCAAAAAGATTTTATTGGAACACAATGGTTTGAAGGTGTTACATTGAATTACGCAGAAATGATTTTTCGTCGGGCAACCGACCAGCACCCAGCCATTTTATTTAGTGACGAATTGAATCCTGCTATCCGTTCTGTTTCGTGGCAGGAACTAAAAAAGCAAGTAGCCAGTCTTTCCGGATGGATGCGATCTGTTGGCATTCAAAAAGGCGATCGTGTTGCAGCTGTGCTTCCGAATTCGCCAGAGGCAGTTGTTGCTTTTCTTGCAACGCAATCGATTGGGGCTATCTGGAGTAGCTGCTCTCCCGATTTTGGAACCAGTTCTATACTTGAAAGGTTCGCACAAATTGAACCCCGACTTCTTTTTGTAATCAATGAGGTAAATTACAATGGCAAGCGGATTGATAAAACCAATTTATTAACCGACTTGCCCCCGGCACTTCCAACACTTTGTGCAACGGTTTTAGTTAGTGCTGAAGAAGTGGTTCCAACCGGATTCGTTTCCTGGATAAACATAATGAATACTCCCGGTGGCGAATTACAATTCGAGCCTTTGCCCTTTCAACATCCTTTATGGATTTTGTATTCTTCCGGAACTACCGGAAAGCCGAAAGCGATTGTTCACAGTGTTGGCGGAAATTTAATTGAGCACATCAAAGTGTTGCTTCTGCATTGGGATGTTCGGGCTGGAGAACGATTCTTCTGGTATTCCACTACCGGATGGATGATGTGGAATTTCTCTATTGCATCACTGTTGGCAGGAGCTACATTGGTATTATATGATGGATCCCCGGCATTTCCCTCATTGGGAAGAATTTGGGAAATGGCAGCAGCTGCGGGTGTTAATCATCTGGGTGTAGGTGCCGCCTATTTAATACAATGCCAGCGAGCAGGTATCGTGATAGAGGCAAATCTGCTTCCTGCTCTTCGAACAATCGGGGCTACCGGATCGCCATTAACTCCGGAAGCTGCCGATTGGGTGTACCAATCTGTAAAGAAAAATGTGTGGCTGATTTCATTTAGTGGCGGAACCGATGTGTGCAGCGGATTTGTTGGAGGTTGTATTTTATTGCCGGTATATCGAGGAGAAATTCAATGCCGATTATTGGGTTGCGATTTGGTTGCACTGAATGAGCAGGGTGAGGAAGTTGAAGATGAAGTTGGTGAAATGGTAATCAAACAACCCATACCCAGCATGCCATTATATTTTTGGAATGATGATGGTGATCTACGCTATCGATCCAGTTATTTTGAAAAGTTTCCGGGATATTGGTGGCACGGAGATTTCATCAGCATCAGCTCAAGAAAGGGCATAACAATTTATGGACGAGCAGATGCCACCCTCAACCGGGATGGTGTAAGAATTGGAACAGCCGAAATTTATCGGGTGATAGATGCTTTCTCTATAGTTGGTGATAGTCTGGTTGTTTGCATCGAGAAAAAAGATGGAAGTTTTTTCATGCCTCTCTTTGTAAAAATGCAGGAAGGACGGGTTTTATCTCCCGAATTAGAAAAGGAAATAAAAATTAGTCTGCGAAATCAGTGTTCTCCGCGCCACGTACCCGATGCAATTTTTTCTGTTCCAGATATTCCCTATACAATTAGTGGTAAAAAAATGGAGATTCCGGTAAAACGCATATTAATGGGTATTCCCATCGAAAAAGCTGCTGATCCTGATTCGGTAAAGAATCCCGGGGCTTTGCAGGGTTTTGTTAAGTTTATTCAGATGCAATAAATAGTATTACAGTCACCCCTTGTTATTAATTACATTGAGATTGTGTATTGAATGCTGCCCTTTCCTAAACACTGATGATGCGCAAATTAAATTCGCATTGGTGAGCACGGGAATTCGGCCGCAGGTAATTTGTTTTCTCCTTCGAAAAGACTCTGCCGGGCTGGGTGCAATATTAATCAGCAGTAAAAAACGAATTGCAGGAATTGCTGTAATAGAATTAAAAAAAGCACTTTATTTTCTTCGCGTATCAATCAGGTATTGAATTTTCCACTGCTCGCCTAGTTTTACCAAACAGAAAACATTTACGCCGCTATGGCTATACTTGCCATTATAGATAAATCGGTAGGGCGTCCAAACAACTGCGAGCGGTCCATCTACTTTAATGGTTTCAAAAACGATCTGCTCATCTGCAGCCCCTTTGGCCTGTTTACCAACAAAAGATGAAAATTCGTTTACCGCTTCCGACCGAACAATTGTTTTACCGGATTTATCTGTTGCGATAGTTTGCATTATTGAAGCGGACGAAAATACCTCAGCCACAGCAGCAGCATCTGCATTGCGCATACCGTCGAATAAAGAATTGATTACTTGCTTAATCTGAGTTTCTGCGTCCTGTGCTTGTAAGATAGCAGGGAAGAATAAAAAAAGACAGCCCGCTAAGAGAAAATTTTTCATAAAGTCAATTTCAATAAAGATTGAATGAATTATTAATCCATTTTAAAATATTAATAATCCGGAATCCTAAGCGATTTTTAAAAGAAGATTACCATCAATACCCAACACTTCGTTCATTGCTTTAATAAAAGAAAGACTCGGCTTCCTTTTAAAGTGCATGATTTCGGATAGCTTAGTATCGGTTGTATTGAGCAGTTTTGCTAACTCTTTTTGTTTAAGTTTTTTTTCATACATCTTCAGCTCAATCAATCCTTGTAAGGTTTGCGGCATTGGAATAATCAAATTTGCATCTTCATATGCTCGTACTATTTGAGTATACTTTTCAAGTGATGCTGTTTGCTTAGTTGAAAGCTTGTTAAAGCCTCCTTTTTGTGTTGCAAGATCCAACAAAGCAAGCATTTTCTTTTCGGCCATGTCAAACTCCTTCTTCGTAACAGTTGCATTCATATCAAATAGTTTTACAATTAATTTTATCGTATTGTTTGTGTGTTCCTACAAATCTTATATATATGGTTCGAGTGGTAAAATGAATCATGGCAACAATTCGATATTTATTTCCGCCAACATTAAAAACATATCTATCATGCCCTACACTATCTACAGAATTAAATGTCTCTTTAACAGCATGATAGTCTTGCCAATCACTTAGCGCCGTAATATGAAACCAGTTCAATATGGGCTCTTTAGCTGTTGAATCTGTCTCATAAAATTGAATCAATTTGGATTTAGTGATTATAACCATCATACAAATTTAAAATAAAATTATTAAAAACGAAATTTAATTGTCGAATTCGAAAATATTATACACAAAATCTCGGGGTTTATTAAAAATAAATTTTGACAACTAAAACTTTAGTTTTAATTTAGACTAAATATTTAGTTATGAAGCAGCCTTTAACCCGCGCAGAAGAGCAAATTATGCAAGCACTGTGGAAACTCGAATCGGGCGGATACCTAAAAGATGTAGTTGAAGCAATGCCAGAACCCAGACCACACCACAATACGGTGGCTACCCTGTTAAAAATACTGGTAGAAAAATCTATAGTGGGCATCAAAACACCCAATCGGTATAATCTATACTATCCATTGCTATCCCGCGATGAATATACTTCGGGCTCCATTGCTGGTATTGCCAAAGGCTACTTTGAAGGCTCCTATAAAGATGTAGTTTCCTTTTTGGTAGATAACAAAAAGTTGTCCGTAGAAGACCTGGAACTATTACTCAAACAAATGAAAAATAAAAAATAACCCCATGATACCCATTTTCATTTACCTACTGAAAGTAATCCTAGTATCCGGTATTTTATTTGGGTATTACTGGATAAGTCTACGCAACAAAAAATTCCACTATTATAATCGCTTCTACTTATTAAGTAGCCTACTATTGAGTGCAGGGTTGCCATTGTTAAACCTGGAATGGTTTTACTTTTCTCCGAAACCCACCTCACCTGTTCATCAGGTAACCAGATTGATCTATATATCTACCAACGAGCAACAAAGTAATGTCTACTGGCAGTGGCACGAGCTCTTGTTGCTTTTTGCATTTTCGGTTTCTTTTATCGGACTAATCCGCCTGCTATTGGGCATTTTGAAACTATTCCAGATAAAATCAAAATCACCGGTAACACGGATGAACACTTTTGATTTTATTGAAACCTCCCTCCAGGAGGCTCCCTTCTCTTTCTTTCGCAACTTGTTTTGGAAAAAAGAAATGCCTTTGCACGATGTCGCAGGGCAACGTATACTAAAACATGAACTCACTCATATTCAACAATACCATAGCATTGACAATTTATTGGTTGGCATCATAACGAATATTTGCTGGATGAACCCCTTTTTCTGGCTCATCAGAAGAGAATTGGCGGTTGTGCACGAGTTTATTGCAGATGCCGCTGCTATAACCAACAACGACGCATCACAATTGGCAGAAATGCTACTTGCCGCCGAATATCAACCGAAACTGTTTTCTTCCGGACAATCTTATTTTTATTCATCTATTAAACGACGTATTATGATGTTATCAACTTCATCCAAAACCACTTACAGCTATGCTCGACGACTCCTTGTATTACCCATTGGATTGGGAGTTTTGGCACTGCTTTCTTTTACCATTCAAAACAATTTGCAGGAAAAAACACACGCAAATTCAACTCAGGTGAATCAATCGTTCCCACAGCTCGATACCATTCCTGAAAAGTATCGCGACCCAAAAACAGGCAAATTAACGGGCAACTTCCAAATAGAAATTCAGGGAGACATCGCTACGTTTAAAGACAAAAAATCAAAAAATGAATTATTCTCTGTTCCCCTAAACAAACTGGGTATTATGGGCGACCAAAAAAATTCAGTTCTAAACAAAAAACTCATTTTTATTTCGGGCGATAGCCTAACATTTGCAAAAGGCGCCTTTATCAAGGAAAAAAGAACGCCCCGTATCATAGTGAACGGAGTTGAGCTTTCTTCCACAGACGCAGCAAATTCAATTCCTCCTTCGGCAATTAAATCTATTAAGATTCGAGGAAGCGAAATGAATATCAAAGTAGACAGCGCCGATGCCTCCTTTACGTATGTAGAGCCCCAAAATAGTCAGCGAGAAAAAGTATACAAAATTATTCCCGGAAAAAAACAACCAGACACCATCATTATTCAAGATATGTCGGTAGAAAAAACCTTAATGGGTGTTCCGTTAGAAGGCAGTTCCAAAAAAGATCAGGGCGAAACTATAACCGTAACAACAGATAGGGTAGACGGGAACTTAGTTTATACCATTACAAAGAAAATGGTTGCCACCACCACCTTACCATCTGATATATTGTATATCATTGATGGGAAAGAAACTGATGCGGCTACCGTAAAAGCCCTAAATCACAATTCGATTAATTCAATGAATGTTTTAAAAGGAGGAAACACATCTAAATATGGAGAGAAAGGAAAAAATGGTGTGATTGAAATTATTACCAAAAAATAACTTCATACAACAATATCAATAAGCGTATTTCAAATTTTCAATGCCCGATATTTCTTTTCCTCATTTACAAGAAAATGCATTTAGATTATATAAATATGCATACCAAAAGAGTGCCCCAAGAGGTGCTCTTTTTTTTACGAATATTGTTTTCATCAACTAACCCAAAACTAACATTGCATCACTCCCCTATTCCTCAACCAACCTCGTCCGAACATACTCTGGCAGTGTACTGCTCGCTTTAGCCAACCTACTTGCATTTTCTTTTTGTACGTCTTTATTTGGCAAGTAGTAATTGTAGTTATAAAACAAAGAATAAAACAAGAGCCTATTATATAAATCCAGTTCCTTATCAGCAACGATTGACAGGATTGCTTGTTCTATTTCTGCACGATTTTCGCTTTCTACTATCGCTCGTCCAACTCTACCAATTCTACCAAAATAATGGTTGCTTGCCGGATTTTCTATTTGAAACGACATGCCAATTACCAAGTTAGGAACGTTTATTTTCAATGCTTCCAATTCTTTGATATAAGTTGCTCTTGTTCCCCAAGCATAGCTTCCATCCGACATTCTTTCAAATCGATCGTTCATAATATCTAAATGAGCCTTAAGAAAAACGCCCCAATTGTAAGTATCAGCAGCAAGCAGCGCAATATTAATAGCATGTTCTCTTGGGGCAAAGTCCATACTGCATTCTCCAACTACTCTTGTGCTTCGCAATTTATCCAACATTTGCACCTTTTGATTAAAAGACAGGGATTTCCAGTTTTTGGGAATCCATGGCCTGCCTTCCATTAGCTTGTTTTTAAGCTTTGCCGTAGTTGTATCAATTAAGCAATCCGAATAGCCGATTAATGCTGAATACTGTTTGGGGAGGGGAACAGATGTAAAGTTTTTTGGGAAAAAAACAACCGTTAAAGACTCCTGAGCGTATTCGGTTTTTTCAGAGTAGTCGTCTAGCCAACTATCGGATATATCATAGTCATATAATGACATATCGAAAGTAGAATAGCTGAAACCATTTTCGTTTTTTAAATCAAACTCATCGATAGACACCAAATCCCTTTGACGATAGTCTTTATATTTACCTTTTATAAACAACAGATTTTCCTTCACTACTGATTTAGGATATTTTTTTACAAACGCTTCATAAGTAATCCCCTTTTCCAAATCTTTCAGCGCCTCAGCAATGCTGCTGGAGTCAACTTCAATAAGATTTCCAAGGGCCTGGCTTTTCGAGTAGAAAGTTGTATTAAAATTACAAGTCTTATATTTCAGGTTTAACGAGTCCACAATATGGCTCAGTTTTCCCATGGTTCGCGCGCTATAAATTAATCCATTGGGATACGTTGTAAATTCTTTCTCCTGACCGAAGGCAGACATCATGCTGCAAAACGCAAATACTAGTGTGGTAATTTTTTTCATCATTGCATTTTTATATTAGAAAGTAAGTACCAAAAAATTGGCTGCTTGTCCTTTCTAATTATAATGATGCAATTAAGTTTATCTCTCCACACATATTTTGTTAAATTGTTATGGGATGTTGCTATAAGTCGTTTATTCTTTATACTGTTTCAAAAAATTAACAGAATGTGTATTAACAAAAAATAGCAGAGCGGAAGATTTTGGGATGTTCATACATATTCCTCATGAGACTGAACTATCATGAGGTTGTATAAGTTAGATTACTTGTCGTAAATGGAATAAATTCCTTTACTTATTAAACAAGACAACTTTTTGAACCGCATACACCAAGCTATCCCACCGCCAATTTTCTAGAATCATTTAATAGTCCGGGGGGCATTGGATTTAATAGCTCCCAAGTGATGCTCATCGGTTGACTACCAGTATAAGACACGAACCTTACAGGCCCCAAATATACATACCCCATCGTTAATCCATTTTCATCTTCATTGCGCTCCCGCACAAAAAGTAAAATCTTTTTAGCAAGCTTTTCTTGATTAATATAACTTAACCCTTTCTCTGAATCTGGCTTTGTTGAATTTTGGCTCTGCCAATGAAATAAAGTTTCATTTACTGCATAATCTTCATACATAGTGGTTGAAGAATAATTCCCTTTCGACTTATCGAGTGTAACAAATAAAGCCTCTATATTCAGTTCCTTATTTTCAGCAACTCCTTCCCGATTCGAAGACAGCTTTTTTTCTGTACTGAGTTGCAAGGCTACTAAAATTTGGCTTCTGGTATACCGGCCATGCATACTAAGCAGAAAGCGAAAGCCGGATCTTTCCTCTTTTTCAAGACATTCTGTCGTCTTCATCCGCTCTTCTAGATATTGTATTAACTCTTTCTTAATATACGTGTGTTGTATTACATCAGAAATTCCATCAGCAGCTGAATTATACTGTAGCTTTTTAGGAGAGTCTTGGAAAATATCATAAAAAAACATCAGCAAATGAAGAGGGTGAATTTGCGAATTGAAGACACCTTCTTTCAATAGAGTCAGAATTACTCTAAAATAAGATTGGCTGTCCGTTGATAACCAGGTTGTAGCAACAAGACGGGCTATTTCATTTTCAAACTCAGATGCCGATTGTTTTTCTATGCCGGCCTTTTGTAGAAGCGCATGCCAGGTGTGTTTTTTACTAAAGACGTCAATTAAACTATAATTTTCAAGCAGGAGAAAATTAGACAAACTGAGATGCTCGGAATAGCTCAAGTTAAAATCCCTAATTTTTTTGATTAGTTTGTTTAGCCCTCCCCTTGTTGCCTGTGCTATGTTATGAAGTATAATTTCTTTCGCTCTTTTTTCTAGTACGATAGAACATCCCAAAGGCAAGTGCGGAAAGTCTCGCTCAATTTCATCTTTTATGGCAATATGTGTTTTACCAACCATTGCCTTAAACTTGTGTAAAAAATCATACTCGGGATTGCTGTTCCCTACAAAATCCAACACGGTTAAACAGTCTTTCCCGTCATACAATCTGAGTCCACGTCCAAGCTGCTGCAAGAAAATGGTCAAACTTTCTGTAGGGCGTAAAAAAAGTACAGTATCTATCTGAGGAATATCTACCCCCTCATTAAACATATCAACAACAAACAGATAGTTGATTTCCTTTTTTTGCAGTTTCGAAAACAGCGCTTCACGCTCATCGGCATTATCGCTACTTAATGCGGCAGCCTTTAACCCTTTTTCGATAAATTTTTCAGACATAAACTGTGCGTGCTTTCTCGAAACACAAAAGCCCAAAGCACACACATCATGTATGTCGGTCAAATATTTACTGCAATTGTTTAATATATCTAATACGCGCCTATCGGTTTCTGTATATACTTTTTCAAGCGCCCCGACATCGTATTTGCCTTTTCTCCAACTTACTTGAGACAAATCAACCGAGTCGGCGAGTCCAAAATATTGAAACGGACAGAGCAGTTTTCTATTCAGTGCTTCCGGTAGTCGAATTTCAGATGAAATGCTATTGGAAAAGTCAAGTAAAATGTTTTCCCCGTCCATTCTCTCTGGCGTGGCCGTTAACCCCAATAAAATAGTTGGAGTAAAATGAGTAAGAATCGGACGATACGATTTTGCAGGAATATGATGAACCTCGTCTATCACAATATAATCGTAAAAATCGGGGTTCAACTTCAATTCGGCTAACCGGTTAGCTAAGGTTTGTACCGATGCAAACACATGATTGTAGTTACGCGGATCCTTGTTTCCCAACCAGAGATCACCAAAGTTTTGATCCCGCAAAATGTGTCGATAGGTTGCAAGTGATTGATTTAGGATTTCAGCCCGATGTGCAACAAATAAAAGTTTAGCACCCGGATTGCTCAAATAGAACCTTTTAAAATCAAAGGCAGAAATTACGGTTTTACCAGTTCCGGTTGCCGCCACCACTAAATTTTTATAATTGCCATTCGCTCTTTCTGCTTCTAAACGCTCTAAAATTTCTTGTTGAAAGGAAAAAGGCGTTATCTCAAAAAAAGTGGCGATCGTAGATCCGCTCTGGCTTCCCTTCGCATCTTGAATAGCTTTTCGCAACTTTTCCTGTTGAGTGGCAATTTCATACGGCTCGAATTCGCTATCATTCCAATAGGTTTCGAAGGTTTTTTGAAACTTATCAATGATATGAGGAATTTCCTGCGTAGTTACTTTTAAATTCCATTCTAATCCACTGGTTAATGCCGTTCTTGAAATATTAGACGACCCAATATATCCGGTATGAAATTGAGTGTTCCTTAAAAATAAGTAGGCCTTTGCATGCAGTCGCTCTTGTTTGGTATTATAGGATATTTTTATTTCGGTATTTGGAAGCTTTGCTAGTTCTTCTATTGCCTTAGCATCCGTTGCTCCCATATAGGTAGTGGTGATAAGCTTCAGCTTTTTCCCTTTTTCGGTATGCTCCTGAAGGTCTTTTAAAAAAATTCTTAGTCCAGAAAATTTTACAAAAGATACAATCCACTGAACCTCGTCTGCAGACTGAATTTCTTTTCTGATTTCGCTTTCAAGGGAAATGCCGCTTTTGTTTCCAGTAAATAATTCCGATGCGCTTAGCCCTGTTGTTGGAAAAACACTTTGAATATGTTGCTGTATGTTCGGATAGGGTGAATTAAGTTTGGCAAATATAGCAGTGAGAATTTTGCCTTCGGTTTGAATTAAATTTTTTTCGATCCCTTGGTTTTTCAGCTCATCTGCCAATAGTTGAATTAATTTATTTGCCAGTTCGATTTGAAGATGAGGAGTTTCATCTTGTTCTTTTACAACGCCCAGTGCTTTTTGTAGCACTTTTGAAAAATATTGAGATAAAACAAAAGCTGCTTCTTTTTTAGCAAGGGGTATTGCATCAATATAATAATCACTTTCAGAAAGGCGATCGATTTCTGATATTACCAATTGATTGATAAGCTGCTCGTAAATGCCTTCTGTCATTTCATTTATTAATATACGCTTGAACAATAGGAATATCGGCTTCAGCCCAGTCTAACGACAAAAGTTCCTCTTTCTTTAACCATTTATAATCTGCGTGCTCAGCCAATATTAATTCACCGCTTATGTATTTACAAACAAAAGGAAGGAGATGAATTTTTTTACCGTCAGGATAAACATGTGTATTGGGTTGCAACGACTGCATTATGTTAATCTGGATATTCAGTTCTTCTAAAATTTCCCTCAATAAGCAAGACTCTGCGGTTTCGCCCTGCTCTATTTTTCCTCCTGGAAATTCCCATTTCAGCGGAAGAGACATTTTTTCACTTCGTTGTGTTACTAAAATACGACCATCATTTTCTATGATAGCACAGGTTACAATTATCATCCGTTTTTAATTATTCCGCTACAGCTAACAATATAGTTAGATTTTGTTGTATATGACAAATAAAAATTTTGTCCAAAATATAGTAGAAGACGATAGCCTATTGGTTATGTAGCATTTAAACCCCCGCCATAAAACACCTCAAAATCTCTTCCTGGGCTTTTGTGGATTTGAACTCTGCAATCATTAAAACAAAAAACCCCATCCGCCTTAGGCGAACAGGGCTTCCGTGGTGTGGGCCGGGATCCCTGCCTCACGGCAGGCAGGGAACCGAATTACGCCTGAAGCTTTTTAATCGCAATTCATTCCAAAAAACAAAAAACCCCAACATCATAGTTGAGGTCTTCGTG
>Ga0214923_10004353_pt1 | contig 17157 bp, 7 predicted proteins | sample LL1510_MetaG_FD_177993 | JGI IMG/M metagenome (GOLD analysis project Ga0214923, IMG submission 177993) | Freshwater microbial communities from Lake Lanier, Atlanta, Georgia, United States - LL-1510 | ecosystem: Environmental > Aquatic > Freshwater > Lake | place: USA: Georgia | collected 2015-10-15 | reverse complement strand
TTCATGATACCAACTCATGGGATGCGAATCACCATTAGTGCCTCCAGTGTATGATTTTTCATCAATGCTTATAAGCACTTTTATATCCTTGTTTACATATTTAAAATTGTACCACTCATCTTTTCTGCGCCAAGTATTTGGTAAACTATCTGTGGCAGGATGATTTTTATCGTTGATTATTAAATTCGCTTCTTGTTCTGCTGGATGTTTTACAAAATAAGCACCAATCATTCGGCCATACCAACCCCAATCATATTCGGCATCGGTTGCGGCATGAATACCTACAAAACCACCTCCTGCTTGAATGTATCTTTCTAAAGCATTTTCTTGATTGCCATTTAGTATATTACCTGTCGTACTTAAAAATATTAAAGCAGCATATTTTTTTAAGCTGTCTTCGGCAAACTTATTATCATCGGTGGTGGTATCTACTTCAAAACCATTTTTTGCACCAAGAGCTTGAATGGCTTTAATTCCTGCGGGAATAGAAGAGTGATGAAAATCGGCAGTTTTGGAAAATACCAATACGCGAGGGGTGCTACTACGTTTATTACTACAAGAAATTAAACTAATAAGCAATAAGACCACTGTGAAGGAATAGCTAAATGTTTTTTTCATAGTCTATGAATCTTTTTGAGTCATTTTTTTAAAGACCTTTTATAAATTATAATGGCTGGGCTATCTAAGGTACTATAATTTTGAAATAATTGGAGGATATAAAGGGGTTAATTTGGCAATTAAACTCTTGAAATAGATTGAAAATCAATGGTTTAATGTTTTTCAAATTTACTAATCGGGTAAGTTAACTCTTGTATCCAAAACAGGGGTATAACCAATCACATATTTTCAGAATATAAATGCTTTGAATTCCTTAAATTGTATAATACAATCACGATTAAAATATAAACTATGAAAAAAGGTTTGTTGTATTTGATGACGCTCATTATCGCCATTCCATTTTATGCTTTGTCGCAGGAAAATGTGGATCAAGCTATGATGACAAAAATTAGAGAAGAAGGGTTGAAAAATTCTAAAGTAATGGAGATTGCTTTTAATTTAACCGATAAAAGCGGAGATAGATTAACCAACTCCGAGGGATATATGCGTGCTGCCAACTATGCTAAAGAAACTTTAGCTGGATGGGGTATACAAAATGCAAACATTGATCCTTGGGGAGAATTTGGAAAAGGTTGGGATTTGGAAAAAATGTATTTAGCCATGACAGCTCCTTATTATAAACCCTTATTAGCTTGGCCTAAAACTTGGACAGCAGGTACTAAGGGTTTGAAGAAAGGAGGATTAATTGTGGTTGCATTAAAAGATTCAGCAAGTTTAGAAGCATTACGTGGACAATTAAAAGGGAAATTAATTATTATAGATCAGTTAGATGCATATAAACATAGTTTTAAACCCGATGCTGTAAGATATACGGATGATGAATTAGCCAAAATGGCTGCAGCTCCAGCTCCGCCTCCAGCAGGTGCAAGACCTAATGCGGGTAATTTTTCTAGAGGTGCATTAGTTGGAATTGCTAAAGTCACTAGTTTATTAAAAGCAATGGCAATGAAAGAAGGCGCAGTGGGCATGATCACCACCAGTACCAGAAATCATGATGGTACCATTTTTGCACAAGGTGGAGGTGGATATAAGGGAACCGATCCTGCAAATTTTTTAGACATCGCTATGGGTATTGAAGATTATAATACTTTATTAAGATTAGCAAAGTCAGGCACTGATGTTCAAATGGAAACCGAAGTGAAATCTAAATTTCAAGATAAAGATTTACAAGGATATAATGTGATCGCTGAAATCCCAGGAACTGATCCATTATTAAAAGATGAAGTGGTTATGATTGGCGCGCATTTAGATTCTTGGCAATCGGGCACGGGTGCTACAGATAATGCTTCTGGTTCTTCTGTAATGATGGAAGCAATGAGAATATTAAAAACAATAGGAGCGCAACCTAAAAGAACGATACGTATTGGCTTGTGGAGTGGGGAAGAAGAAGGTTTATTGGGTTCTAGAGGGTATGTCAAAAAGACTTTTATGGATGAGGCAGGCAAACCTAATGCAGCACATGAAAAATTTTCAAGTTATTATAATATAGATAATGGGACAGGGAAAATTAGAGGCATCTATTTGCAAGGCAATGCAGCTTGTGCTGATATTTTTGCAAAATGGTTTGAGCCATTTCATGATTTAGGGGCAAAAACAATTACCATTAGTAATACAGGCGGAACCGATCACCAATCCTTTGATGGCGCGGGTTTGCCAGGTTTTCAATTTATTCAAGATCCTATTGAATACAATACCAAAACCCATCATAGCAATATGGATGTGTATGATCATTTAATTGAAGATGACTTAAAGCAAATGGCAACTATTATTGCAGCTTTCTCCTACAATGCAGCACAAAGAGATGCTAAATTGCCAAGAAAAAAGTAGCAGAAAAAAATATGGAGAAGAATACTATTGCGAAGTATTCAAAATACAAATGATTGCTAAGTAGCCTCTTCGGGGGCTACTTTATTTTTTACTAAAATCTAAGTTATTGAAATAGGAGATTTTAAAAACATCCACCGATTTATACTTATTCTCACTCGCTAAATGCTGATATACTTCGGTCAAACCAATTTGTAAATTGTCATGTTTGTTCACGTGATAAAAAGCGCCAATAAAAAAACGATTTTGATCAAAAGTGTTGTACACAATATTCTTACCAAAATTTAAATAAAGTTCATTGGCGGTTAAAAAAGAAAAAGTGCCAGGCGCATATTTTTTATGGCCTAAAGGAATTTGCATAAAAACATTATAACGTGCTCTCCAACTAAAATCATATCCGTCTGCTAATGTATTGCTATTAAGGAATTGAGATCTAAATCTTTCTTCTAATCTAAACCATTGTGTAAATTTAATTTTAGGATGTAGAGAGGTCCATTGTATCATCTGCCAACTTCTGTGCTCATAACTATTTATTGATTTCCCGTCGCTAGGGTATAAGGTTACCAGAGTATAGCCATTCACTAACTTAATATCCTTAGTTAAATAATACATGCCTCCTAATGTAGCTTCGGAGCTTGAATAATTATTGAAAAAATGATCCTGAGTTTTTAATTGTAATTCATTCCAAAGCCCCCATTTTTTATGAAGCTTAGTTTGGTTAAAATATGCAAACCAGGTTTGTTGTAAATATTGCACTTGCTTGGTTTGTGAAAAACTATTGCTAGCAATTAAAAAAGAAACGATAAAAGCAAAGACTTTAAATTTTGATAACCTGCGCGGTTGATGATATTTAGCAAAAGGGTTCAAAAGCTACTTTATATATTTTAAGTGTTGCAAATATACAAAATTGTAGGAGGTGCTTGTGACCTTCTTTTTTCTTGTAAATCAAGGTGTTAGGAACTCTTTATAATTAAATTATATTTTTTAATAATATACCAAAGTCTATTCTTAAATTTAGGTATATAAAAGTTATCATATGAATAATTCATTTTCAAGACGTTTAATTCTATCTGTCTTCTTTTTCATTCCCTTTTTCGTGCAAAGTCAGTCTGTTGTAGGTGGTTTTGTGAAGGGGTTGAAATTAGGAGATACTGCAACTGTTAGAATTCAGAAAAGTGCCGAAACATATATGTTTAAAAGAATAGGCGGGATAACAAATAATGCAGATGTTCCTTATTCTTTCTCAAATCTTAGTACTGGAAAGTGGGCTTTAAGTATTGACGCAAAAGGTTATTTGTTTCCTATTTCAAAAGTGCTTGATTTAAATAATAATACTTTAGATATAACTATTACATTAACTCCTGCTCCTGCTGATTCAAATTTTAATTATGCATGGGAAGATGATAGTAGTTTTGTGGGGCATGCCCAACAAGCTTATATTAATGATAAAGTTGAAATAAATGTATTAGGTAAAGCTGAAAAAGTGCCTGATGATTTTAATGCTATTAATGCTTTGAACGAGTATGGATTTTTGTTTAGTGATGAAATTTCAAAATGGACGAGTGAAGATGCTTATAGATTGTATCAAACGTTGAAAAAATTTAATTTCCCCAAGTATGGTGAAACAGCTACAGTGAATGTAAAAGCTAAGTGGGTATTAACAGATAAGTATATAGATAGAGATATTGACTTTAAAACTACTGATGGGGTAGATATTATAACAATTTCAAGGGCAGCATTTACTTATGCAACGCCTCAAGTTGTAACAGTAGATGGTGTTAAAGGTAAATTCTTTTCTAAAAGATTGTTCACTGCACTTGTTTATTATTATACAGATAAAGGAACAAAAAAAGATAAAATTGCAGATTTTGCTAAAACCCGTTATGGTTTTGAATTTTTGTTACCTTCTGCTCAATTAAAGCAATTAATGGGTGAAACGGAGACTAATTTTCAAGAGTTTACTAGTGATGAAAAAATCCTAATACTCGCCATGTTTGAAGAGTTCCCAGATGCCATGCAAAGGCAAGGGGAATTAAAATACATGGTAAGAAGAGTAAACGGTCAAAAACATCCCTTATATCCAGAGGCTCCTGCAATTGCTTGGGTTACTAATAATAATATTGAGTGGATGGAAGGTGCATTTATTAGCCAAGACATAACATATATGCAAAGACTAGTGTTGCATGAAAAAGCACACTTTTTATGGGAATACACTTTTGATAAAACGACTCAAGACGATTGGGCAACAATAGGCGGTTGGTATAAAGATCCGACAACATTATCGGGTTGGGCTACCACCAATACGACCGAATTTGTTTCTGCTTATGCCCATTTAAAAAATCCCAATGAAGATATGGCAGAAAGCATTGCTTTTTATATCACTAATCCAGAAGCATTACGAAGTAGGTCATTAAGAAAGTTTGAATTCGTAAGAGATCGAATCATGAAAGGCACTAGATATATTTCAGTAATAAGACCAGATTTGACATTTCAAGTCTATAATTTATACCCTGATTATAATTATCCCGGTAAAATTAAACGAACCAAATTGGATGTAATAGGGGGTGCAAATGAAGATAAAAAGGTGGTTTTCGAAATTGAACTAACAATTATGAATAAGGCCTTTGATGGAGCGCAACAAGCACAATGTAGATTTGTAAGTTCAATAGGGACTATTAAAGATATGTGGCTTAATAAAGTCAATTCTAATGGATCAATTTTACGTGGAGAATTTACCTTATCAAAATATGCTAAGAGTGGTTATTGGATTATACCACAAATTAATATTTGGGATGCTGTAGGTAATCAGAGACTTGAAAATAATAGTACTTATGGAGTAAAATGCTTTATAGATAATCCATTGGAAGATGTGACACCTCCCATGTATGTTCAAAAGTCACTTAAAATGGATAGTGTTTCCGTGAAACTAATCGATTTTACTGGAAGTCTTGCAATTGATAGATGTGGTTCATGTGCTGACACGATTAAACCATCTAATGCAATTAAAGTTAGTTTTGACATGATTGAAAAAAATACTATCAATCCTGATGGAAGGGCTTATGTAAGAATGTATTTGCCTTCGTTTGATAGCACCAATAAGTATAATATTCAACCCTATAGTTTTGATACACAAATTAATGGTAAAGGTATATTGAATGATAAAACAGATAGTGTTAAAACAGCTCAGTTTTATTTTCCAGTTCCTGAATATTATCCATCTGGTTTTTATTCTTTAAATTATATAGCAATGACAGATCTTGCTTTAAATGTAAGACAAGTCTTATTTGATAAGGATACTGCGAATAAGAATTATTTTATTCCTCCTTTTTATGTGAATCAAAGAGCTATAAGAGATAGTATTTATATTAAAACTAAATATCCCGATTTAAAGCCACCTATTTTGGATTTGAATGATATAAAAATACAAGCAACACCTACAAACCCAGTAGCACCCAATGGAGAAACCTTATTCGAAATGTGGCTATGGATTAAAGATGAATCAGATTTTGCAGGAAAAGCATCTGGGTTTGCCCATGGTTATTATACACTTAGGGATCCACAAGGGTTGGAACACAGTATTTCAATGCAATCAGACCTGGGTAATACTTTTTATAACATACTGCCAGACTCTTCAATATATGGCTTTAAAAGATATTATTTCAAAACCTTACTACCTGCTGGCTCTCCTCCAGGATTATGGGGTGTTTCAGCAATTAATATCAATGATCATGCACAAAATAAAAAATATTACAGTTTTGTTGAGTATGTTCGTTTTGATGTAGAGCAGTCTGGTATATTGAAAGTAAATCCATTCGTAGAAATTTTAGGTAAAAAAGTAAACAGTAAAAATGTTGATTCTGTTGCAGTAAAAATTGGATGTAAATCTTGTATGAATCAAAATTATCGCTTAAGGATGTATAGTTCCATGGGGGGAAGTTCGGTGGTATTTGAAGGTAAAATGAGTAAGGATACTGTGACTTTATCAAATTTAAATTTAAAAGGGGTAAATGATGGCGTTTTATATGCAAGTGTATTTATGTTAGATTCTACAAGTGCCTTAATTGGAACTGGAAGAGCGACATACACTAAAGATGTTCAGCCTCCAAAATCATCTTTAATACAAGCTAATATTTCCAATTTTGGAAAAAGTAATTTAGATTCATTAATTATTGATATGAAAATTAATGAATTAGATTGCGAATACAATTTAATTCTCACGCAAAAATCTATTGTGAAAACGAATTCTTTACCAATGGATCAAGGCTACATTAAGACCATGGGAACTCAAACTATGGCAACAGCAGTAGGGGATTCGGTAGTAATGTCAGGAAAATTAACAGACTCTGTTTTTAAATTAAAGAATATTAATTTAAGTTCTTTCTTAGATGGTTTAATTGAATTAAAGGTGATTATTTTAGATTCCCTAGGTAATGAAACAGTGCCTATTAGAAGAACAATATATAAAGACACAAAAGATCCTGTTATTACATTTAAGAAATCTTCTACTACAGATTTAAAAGCAATATATACTTTAGAGTCCAATGAATATTTGTCTAATAGTTTAGCAAAAGATAATTTAACTATCAACGTAGGAACAATTGATTCTGTTAAAAAAGTATCTAATATTCTTTATAATGTATACATTACAAGAATTTGTAATGATACTTTAAACTTGACTGTAAAAGCGAATGTATTATTGGATACAGTAGGCAATAAAAATGTAGCTACTATTTCAAATAATATTGAGAAACTGATTCCAGATGCACCTGTTGTTGCAGGAGTAGCTTATTGTCAAGGTGCTACTTCGGGTTCTTTAACTGCCAATTCACTTTCAGGTCACACATTATCATGGTATAATACATTGGCTTCTGGAACTCCTCCCTTAAGTGCTACACCAACACCTGTAACGAATGCGATTGGAAAGACAGATTATTATGTGACTCAGGTAAAAAGTTCAACTGGTTGTGAAAGTTCTAAATCAAAACTTTCAGTTACTGTAAATGGTATACCAAGTACTCCCACTTTGACACGGGATACCGCTAATTTCTTGGTATCAACAGCTACTATTGGTAATACATGGTATAAAGATGGTGTTGCCATTGCAGATACTAATTATAAGTTCAAGCCGACCGCTCCCGGTGCTTATACAGTAAAAACAACACAAAACGGTTGTACTAGTACCTTAGGAGGCCCTTATTATTTTTTAGTGACTGATGTAGTTAATTTAAGTGCAAGTGAATACATTAAGTTAGTACCTAATCCATTTATAAGTCATTTGAATTTTGACTTTGTTGTGAAAGGGTATCAAAAAATGAATTTAGATATTTTCGAAATTACTACAGGAAACAAAATGGCCAGTAAAGTAGGATTAACTGCAGGCACTTCGGTATATTTCAATGATTTACCAGCAGGCACCTATATAGCAAGAGTCACTTCTGCAGATGGTAAAATAGCTTATCAATTCAAGATGGTAAAATTGTAAGAGTATATATTATAAGAATAATAAAAAGGGTATTGATTTTTCAATACCCTTTTTAGTTTAACAACTCTTATAAAAGCTTGGAGGGTTTGCTTCTAACATAGCTTCAATTTTTTGCGCAGTGGGGGTAATAGATAAACCGCCTAAATTGGTACATCTTAATGTATGATGTATTTGATCACCAACTAATTTCATAGTATCGATTACTTCATCTAAAGGAATGAGGTGTTCATAATTAGATAAGGCCATATTGGTGGAAGATATTGCATTCATAGCAGCCATTACATTGCGCCCTAAGCAAGGAGCTTCTACACGATTGCCTATGGGATCACAAATAATACCTAATGAATTTTGCAAAGCTAAAGAGGCTGCTGCAATAGATTGATCTAAGTTTCCGCCGTTCATTTCAACTAACGCAGCGGCGGCCATGCCGCCGCCTGACCCTGTCTCGGCCATACAGCCGCCTACTTCAGCCGCAAAGGTAGCATGAGCAGCAATAAAAACACCTATTAAGCCAGCACTTAACATCGCTTTAATTATGGCATCTTCTTTTAAATGAAGGGCGTGGGCCGTGCCAAATACAACGCCGGGTAAACCACCGCAGGAACCTGCGGTCGGCGCAGCCACAATCACGCCCATCGAACTTTTTACTTCCATGATAGCGGTGACATACATAATCGTATTATTCATCACATCTCCATTTAATAAATGATTCGCTGCTAAATTCTTTTTAAAATTAGGAGACTGACTTCCTAAAATACGATCATCATACTGGGTGCCTTTTAAACCTGTTTCAATGGCATTTCCCATAATATGAATAATGGATTTCATTTTATCCATGACTTCTGTTGGGGTAATATTACCACGTATACTTTCATAATCTACAGCGAGTTCCCAAAGGGCTTTATTTTTATCCTTGTTGTATTCCATCATTTCCTTGCATGAAATAAAGGGAACACTTAAGTTGTTTCGGGCTTTAATAGGTAAAACAGGGTGCAAGCATTTAATACTAAGCACTTCATTTTGTTGTTGTATTTCCTGAAGTATATTTTCATCTATCGCCTCCTGTGATTTTATTTCAATAAAGGTATGAGTGCCATTATGTGAAATAATTTCATCAAAAGTGATTGTTGATTGTAAATAAGGAATTAGTTTTTCAGGATGCTTGCAATAAATAAGAGTTTCAAAATAATCACCTGCCATGGAAACTTTATTCCCATCAATTTGAATCACTTCAATCATGCCACCACCAGTTGAAATAGCAATGAGTTGATGTGTATCGGAACTATTATGTAAAGTAATTTGATAAGTGTTAGGATGCTTTTCTGCTAAAGCAATAATTTCAATTTTGTAGTGGATCCCCGCAGTAGCTAAATATTTTTCCGATTCTGGTAAACGTTCATCATAAGCCTCCCAACCTAAGAATCCTCCAAATAAACCCATATCGGAGCCTTGACTTTTATGGGTAGTAGCCAAAGAGCCATGAGGATCAAATTCAATAAGAATAGTATTGATTTGGCCATCCATCAAATCTCTACACAATCTTGCAATACGCAAGGAGGCGGCACAATGCGAGCTAGAAGGGCCGCGCATTACAGGGCCTATCACGTCATTGAATATGCTGGGGTATTGGCTCATATCAAAAAGTTTTATTCAATTTACAAATTCTTTTTCCAATATTGTTCCATGGTTCTACGCATATGCAAAGTAGTATTTTCTCTTTGCCAAATGCCATGATCACGCATAGGGTAGGACATCATGGTAAATAACTTATTGTTTTTAATGAGTTCATTCACCAGCATTTCAAAATTTTGATAATGCACGTTATCATCAGCAGTACCATGAATAATCATTAAGTTACCCGTTAATTTATTAGCATGGGTTAAAGGAGACCCTTCTTTATAACCAAATTGATTCTCATTCGGTAAACCCATATAACGCTCTTGATAAATATTATCATATAGAGTTTGTTGTGCTACAAACGAAACCGCAATGGCGGTTTTAAATACATCGCCATGACGGAAGATGGAATGCAAGGACATTTGTCCACCACCACTCCAACCCCAAATGCCTAAACGACTCGCATCCACAAAGGAAAACATATTGGTTACTTTTTGTGCGGCTTTGGCTTCGTCATCAGCAGCTAATAAACCTATTTGACGATAAATTATTTTACGCCAAGCACGCCCTCTAGGTACTTTGGTGCCTCTAGGATCCACACTAATCACAATAAAACCTTCATTGGCTAAATACTGGTGCCATAAATTATCGCCAGCACCCCAATTATCCTGAACGGTTGAACTAGCAGGTTCTCCATACACATGAAATATGGTTGGATATTTTTTGAGAGGATCAAAATTAATAGGTTTTATCATCCACGCATCTAAAACCACTTCTCCAATATCAATCTTGAAAAATTCTTTAGGTTTTAATCCTAAAGCGGTCATTTTATTTTTTAAATCATGATTATCCTCTAATGCTTTTACCACTTGATGATCCGGCAAGCTAATTAAACTATACTGTCTAGGAGTTTGTGCGTTTTCAAAAATATGAATCGCATATTTAGCATCGCCCGATAATTGATAACTACTTTGTCCTTGAAACTGGTTAGGTGTTACTTTTTCAGCAACGCCAGTGCCATCTAATTTACTTCGGTATAAATATTTTTGTAAATAATTAGTAGGAGAGGCAATATAGTAAACGTATCCGCTTGCAGTATCAATATAATTAATGTTCATGACGTCAAAATCACCTTTAGTTATTAAGCTATTTGATTTGCCATCCTTAGATACTTTGTATAAATGAAGCCATCCATCTTTTTCACTCGTCCATGTAAATGAGTTGCCATGATCCAGCCACACAATATTATCATGTATGTCCAAGAATGCTTCATCATGATCGGTATAAATGTTATTTAAAGCACCGGTTATGCTATTCGCAATCCAAACTGTATTTGTATTTTGTAATCTATTTAATTGTTGGATGAGCAATTCATGTTTGCCAGGAACATATTCCATGCGGGCTAAATAATTATTGCGAGGATCTCCTGGAATATTCATCCATTTTGTTTTTCCTCCTTTGCTTGAAATAACACCCACTTTAACCGCTGAATTGGGAGTACCCACTTTTGGATAAGGAAGTGGTATAGGTTGTGAGTAGTTAGAATCTACATTATTAATTAAATAAAACACACCCACGCCTTTGCTGTCCGATTGCCAATAGGCAATTTCTGTGCCATCGTCACTCCATCTAAATCCATCTCGATCATCTAATTCTTCCTCATACACCCAGTCAAATGTTCCATTAATAATATTGCCACCCCCATCAAAAGTAAGTTGGGTTATTTTATGAGTCGTAAGGTCTTCTTTATAAATATTTAAATTACTTACATAAGCAATTTCTTTTCCGTTAGGAGAAAATTTAGCAAACATCAAGCTAGAAGAGGGGAGAGAAGCGCCCACTTGGTGTAAATCACCTGTACTTAAATTTAGTACCCAATAATCACCTTTTGTATTTTGACGCCAAACTTTTTTAGAATTCGTGTACACTAATAACTTCGCATTGTCATTGGACCAGCTGTAATCGTTGATGCTTAAGGGTTTGGTATTGCCTTTAGGTACTAATTGTTTAGCACTTACCAGTACACTAGCGCTGGCTTGTTTAATAGTATATAAAACAATCTCATTCGATTTTAATTCTCTATTATATTCCAACGTGGTATAACCTTTGTTATCTTTCATAAAACGAATAGGGCCAAATCCTTTAGCACCGTATACATTCTTTTTATAAATGTCTTCTAAATTGAGGGGGTTGGTTTGTGCTACAACAAAAAGTTGCGTAAAAATCGCGAACCCAAGGGTTAATATAATTTTATTTTTCATAGTTGATATTGTAAAAAATTTATAATGTTTGTATTTCATAGGTTTTACCTTTTTCTGTTTTGAAAGTTATGATATTATCTCCCTTTTTAAAAGGGATCGATTTCCCATTTTCAAAAATTTTACATTCGCCATTCAATTTTAAAGTACAGTCTAATCCTGCTTTAGAAAGCACTTCAAGTTGATTTATTTTTTTTTGAGTCCATGAAAAATTAAGTTCAAAAGCGCCACGTGCACAAACTCCTTTAAAATTTCCATCACTCCAATTATTAGGAAGTGCAGGAAGGAGTTCAATAAATCCTTGATGTGATTGCATTAACATCTCGGTAATGGCAGCGGTTACACCAAATGTGCCATCCACTTGAGGTGCTTTACCACAAAGCGCAAATAAAGAAGTGCAAGATTGATCTTTTAAATAGCCTTGATAAATTTTATAAGCTCTTTCGCCATCATAAAGTCGTGACCATAAAGCCATTTTCCATGCTCTAGAAAACCCCATAGCGCCATCGCCGCGTTCATTTAATACATTTTTGAAGGATTCAATAAATGCGGGGCTTTTATATTGGGTTAAAACTTTTCCAGGATATAATCCGTATAAATGGGAAAAATGACGATGATTTTTTTCCAATGATTTCCAATCCTCTGTCCATTCTTGTAAGGAACCATCTTTGCCAATTTGTGGAGGCACTAATTTGGACCTTGCAGTTTTTACTTTGTCAATAAATGGATCAGAGACATTTAATGCTTTAGATGCTTCATTAAAATAACCAAACAAGTCAAATAATATTTGCATATCAATAGAGGATCCAGCACAAATAGTAGTTCCTTCTCTAAAACCTGCTGTAACTTCATCAAAATAAGGTTTATTGCCGCCACCATCCGGAAAATTTTCAGGAGAAGTGGAAGGATTGGTGACTAACCATTTTCCATTGGGGTGGCGCACTAAAAAATCCATAAAAAATTGAACAGATCCTTTAAGTACAGGATAAATTTCTTTTAAATATTTTTTATCCTGAGTGTATTGGTAGTGTTCCCAAAGATGTGTGCACAACCAAGCACCACCCACCGTAAATGTTCCCCAAGTAGGACCATCCATGGGAGCTGCTACGCGCCATAAATCGGTATTCTGATGCAATACCCAACCTCTTGCTCCATAATGTTCTTTAGCTACTTGACTTCCTTGATCTTGTATTTCTTTCACCATGTGAATCAGGGGCTCGGCGCTTTCTGATAAATTACCAGACTCAACTGGCCAATAATTCATTTCGGTATTAATATTGGTGGTGTATTTAGCATCCCATGAAGGATTCATATCATCATTCCATAAGCCTTGTAAATTAGCAGGCTGTCCATTGGCTCTCGAAGAGGCAATCATTAAATATCTGCCAAATTGATAACTCAATGCAGCCATTGAAGGGTCGGGGCTGGTTTGTATTTTTTGTAAACGTTCATTGGTAGGAAGAAACGATTGTTTGCTATTAGGCAGTGTCAAAGTGACTCTATCGAAATATTTTTTATAATCCTTTTGCGTGTTTTTTAAAATGTTTTGATAAGATATATTTTTAATGGCTGTTAAATATTCTAGCGCTTTTGTATTTTCATTTCCAGTTACATTTTTATAATCAATGAAGTTGGTCGCTGCTGAAAAATAAAGGGTTACGGTATCTGCATTTGTAATATTTAAATCAACACCTTGGGTAGAGGTCTTTCCACCTACTGTAACCGATTTTAATAAAGCTTTATATTTAAGTTGCCCTTTCACGCCCATATAATCAGCCGATTTCCCTGCTAATTGAAGTCCATCATTGCCCCAGGTATCCATTCTAAAATAATCAGTGGCATAATTAGAATGCGTTTGATTACGAACGCCTCTTAAGTTTGCTTTTAATGAAATGCTATTTTTTCGATCAGAAGTAATTCGTATGACAATCAATTCATGCGGATGAGAAGCAAATATTTCTCTTTTAAAATGCACACCGTTCACTTCATAAGATACACTACTAATGCCTGTAGTTAAATCTAAGTACCTTTTGTAATGAATGACAGAATCTTGACCAGGGAAATATAAAATTAAATTAGCAAGACTCTGGTATTTTTGTTGTTCCACTGGATATCCCATTAAATTTCTGCCAAATAAATTATGGGCATCTAAATATTTTCCATCAAAAACTAATTTTTGAATGGTAGATAATGTCTTGTATCCATTTTTAACGACAGTGGAATAGGGGCCACCTGACCAATATGTACTTTCATTAAGTTGTATTCTTTCTTCCCCATATTTTCCAAAAACCATGGCACCTAATCTCCCATTTCCAACAGGGATGGCTTCTTCCCATTTTTTGGCGGGACTATTGTACCATAAATAGGTGCTGGGGTCAATACTATCTTGGGCTTGAATAACTAGGTGAAAACTCAGACAAATGAGTAATAGGAGTAAAGGGTTTTTCATAGCCATTTCGACAAGGGTTAAAGTCAAAGTTGATGATTCTTAAAGTTATAGCCTTTGAGGCTGAATTCATATAAGTGGTATCTACTATTTACTCCCATTTTTTTATAGGATACCCACACTAAAGGATTAAATTTGTGCCATCCAAAATAGGCGCTTGGAAGCTATTATGCGAAAAAATTTTACGAACCATATTGATTCTATTTTTGCGGCGCTCATTGGCGGGGTGCTTATTATTTTATACACGAATCACAATGGTTTAGGTATATCTCCAGATTCTATTTATTATACCAGTGCCTCCGATGCATGGGTCAAGGGCAATGGATGGATACAATTTGATCAAACCCCTTTAGTGATGTTCCCGGTGGGGTACCCTTTTTTGTTAGGGGTATTGCATTTTATATTTCCGCAGAGTATCATACCCATTATGCCTTTTGTAAATGCACTCTTATTTGCAATAGTCATTTTGTTAAGTGGTGTGATGCTCGAAAAAATAAATCTCTCCAAATGGTTTAAGTGGATTTTATTACTGTTAATTGTTTTCAGTCCAACGCTCATTGAGATTTATTCCATGCTTTGGTCGGAAACTTTATTTATTGTAGAAATTTTAGTTTTTATATTCTGCGCGCAAACTTATTTCACCAGTGCAAATTTTAAAAATTTGCTCATGGTGTCTTTGGTAGCAGCTATTGCAACTATCACACGTTTTGCGGGAGTGACGCTTATTATGACTGGAGGCCTTTTACTTTTATTAGATAATCGTTTGAGCCTTCTTCAAAAAATAAAAGAGTTATTTATATTTGGTTGCGTAAGTAGTAGTTTGCTGATCATTAATTTATCACGTAACTTATATTTAACAAATACTTTAACGGGTATTAGACAAAAAGGGCAAACCCCTTTTGCAACGAATCTAAAATTAGTGGGGGAAGTGATTGCAGATTGGCTTCCTGGCACCCATTTTATTATTGAATTTTCGCAAATCATTGGTGCTGTTTTCATAATTACATTGGGTAGTATATTCTTGTATAGAATTATAAAAGGGTTGACTCATAATTCTTATGAAAAAATTGCTGCTACTTTTAGCATTGTATTTGTAAGCTTTATGTTGGTATCTGCCACTTTATCAAGGTATGAGCCAATTAACAGTCGCTTGATGTCGCCCTTATATATCCCATTTCTTTTTACACTCAGTTTTTACGGGATGAGTTTGATAGAATGGTTGGAAAGCAAAATCTTTAAAAAAATTACCCAATGGGCAATTTACATTTTAAGCCTTGTTGCATTATACGAATTTGGAGTTTATGACCAAGCCAATTATGTAGAAGTACATGAAGGAGGGATTGGAAGTTATTCGGATGATGATTGGGCATTTAGTCCACTTTTAAAGGAACTGCAAGTCAATCATTCTTATTTTCAAATGGGGCAGCCGGTATATTCCAATGCAAGTCATGCGGTGTATTATTATGCTCATGAAAACCTATCTATTTTGCCCGAAAAGGTGCACTCTCAAAAGGTAGAAGCGTTTAATCAGCTTCCCCAAAACATACTTATTTGGTTCTATAATGAGGAGAACTTTGACCTTTTGTCTTTAGAGGAAATTAAAACACAAAAAAATTTAACAGTGCTAAAGCAATTTAAAGATGGTATTATCTTTCAATGTGCTAAAAAATAGGGTTAAATTTGCACTCTTAAATGAGCCATAATTCACAAATTTTTCAGTCGACAAATAAATCTAGATGGGATAGAACAAAATGGGTATTAAGAACTCTTTTGTTTCTTTTTCCAATTGGTTTATGTATTTTTTTTATTGGTATTTATTTCATGAATAAAAACCAGCCTGATATTCCTTTGGAAGGTGCGGCGATTAAAAAGGTATTAACCGATACTACTTTTTCATATCGAGAAAGTAAATTAGAAAGAGAATATAAAGGGTTTAAAAAAGCGATTGGGAATAAATGGGCGAGAGGTCAGGGATGCGGTCAAGTAGCAAGTAAGCCGTTAAATTTGTCTAATTCAAAATACTTTAGTGATAGTATAGGGATTCGTGCTGCTTTTTATGTGAATTGGGATGCCTCTCAATCTTTTAATTCACTACAAAAAAATATTAAGAATTTAAATTTAATTATTCCAGAGTGGTTGTTTATTGACCCCAATACCGATCAATTATACAACACCATTGATCCTAAGGCTTTAAAAGTGATGCAAGAGGGCGGTGTAAAAATAATGCCACTGCTCACTAATAACTATAAAACATTATTTAGAGGGGAGACGGTGAAGCGTATTATTACCAATCCTCAAAAAAAGCAAAAATTAATTGATGATATTATTGCGACTTTAAAAAAGTATAATTTTATTGGGGTGAATATAGATTTCGAAGAAATCATGATGGAGACGGATCAACCATTGGTTGAATTTCAAAAGTCTTTGTATGAACAATTACATGCACAGCAATTTTTAGTATCTCAGGATGTCATTCCTTTTAATGATGATTATAATTTCAAAGCCTTAAGTAAATACAATGACTATTTAATTTTAATGGCTTACGATCAGCATCATGCCGAAACGAAGCCTGGTCCTAATAGTTCGCAAAAATGGATTGAAGCAGCTGTTTTAGATGCCGCTAACAAAGTGCCCGCTAATAAAATTGTATTAGCACTTCCTGCCTTTGGACATGATTGGCAATTGGGAAATAAGCGGAAAGTAGAAAAAGTGGCCGATGTAACTTATCAACAAGCCATTGCCAATGCCAAAAATAGTGACGCCAAAATTGATTATGATAATGATTCTTATAATTTAAGTTATCAGTATTATGATAGTGAAAATAAATTACATCAGGTTTATTTTGTAGATGCTGCTACTAGTTTTAATTCCATTCGATTTGGGACTGAAATTAATTTAGCGGGGACTGCTTT
>Ga0214923_10004352_pt1 | contig 17160 bp, 17 predicted proteins | sample LL1510_MetaG_FD_177993 | JGI IMG/M metagenome (GOLD analysis project Ga0214923, IMG submission 177993) | Freshwater microbial communities from Lake Lanier, Atlanta, Georgia, United States - LL-1510 | ecosystem: Environmental > Aquatic > Freshwater > Lake | place: USA: Georgia | collected... | reverse complement strand
AACGACAGTTGCGTGTACCGTTGCCCATTTGGTGGGGCATGAATTCTCAACAGGCATTCCCGTTGGTCTGTCTTCAATACAATGAATTGACCATTGAAGTTACCTTGCGACCTATCTCTGAGTTGTATCAAATCTGTGATATCATATCGGGGACGACGGACAGAATTGCTCCCAACATGGTGACGTTGGAACATCAATTCAACCGTTTTTTAAACGCTCCTACCGCAGATGGAGTGTTCCCTCCCAATACGTCCTGGTATGAAAACATTCATTTGTCATGTAATTATGTCTTTTTATCCGACGATGAATCCGCTTTATTTGCCAGTCGTCCCCAAACGTATTTGATTCGGGAACTTCACGACCATCGGTTTCACGATTTGAATACATCGGACAAGGTATGGCTTCAAAACTCGTCCGGTCTGGTTACCTCATGGATGATGTTGTTTCAGCGTTCTGACGTAGCAACACGAAATGAATGGAGCAACTACACCAATTGGCCCTATTCCTATTTGCCCGTGGACGTTCAAGCGTACAACGTCAACAACAATTCATTAAATCCAGAACGAGACATATCCGCCTACGACCCATTAAATCGTCAAATTTTTGTGACAGGAGAACGCCGACCTGAAAATGTAAAAGAAATTTTAATTCAAATGGGTATTGTTGTCGATGGAGTCATTCGTGAAGAACTCAAGCCCAGTTCGGTGTATACATACGAGCAACAATTTCTTACCATCCAAGGAGAAGGGCATCGGTCTCTCCCAGGACTGAATTGTTATCATTTTTGTTTAACCACCGACCCCTTTCAACTTCAGCCATCCGGAGCGATGAATCTTAGCAAATACAGTAAGATTGAGTTGGAGTTTGTTACACATTCTCCCATGTTGAATCCGTTAGCAGATTACAAGGTCATCTGTGACAGTATCACAGGTGAACAGATAGGGACTATCAAAGACGCTCCTAAAATGTTGTTGTACTACTATAACTTATTGGTGATTGAAGAGCGATACAACGTCTTGAGATTCATGTCAGGAAATGCCGGGTTAATGAACGCACGGTAATCTAATTGATATCATACAATTCTACGATATAAGGTGTGTTGTCTACCAGGACAGAATCGCCTGTATACACGGCAGATACACCATGTATGTCTGTGCTTTTTCGCTTGTTCACATAAAGCGGTAGTTTGATACCATCTTGAATGGTATAATAGTACCATAAATCTCTACGCACATCTTTCGGTTTTCCAAAAAGAGGAAGTTTCACATCTTTTTGGAGATATCCAATCTGAGTATACTCGGTGGAAGCATAAACGCGTTCAGGAGCCACATACGGATTTCTCAACATGTCCCGGGGGTCGTCTTTCAACATGACGGAGATAGGAGGGCTCAACGTGGGTACATAGCGGCCATGTTTATCATCTAGATAGAGGAATACAAGGAAAAAAACAAGAATAAGAATGAAAAAGAACAACATAGTTTATCCATATAAATTTATCTGTATAGACTATATGCCTAGAGCCAACATCTCTCCGTCCCTGATAAATTCAGTATACAGGAACTTGCCTAAGAAACCACTGCCTTCTACCATCGGTTCCATTTATTTACGACGAATCTACTTCCCATGTCGTTAAGTATACTTGGAAAAATACTTTTCAAAATAGTCTCTCCCTACCCGATATTTAAAAGGAGTTTCCAAATAGAATGTATACATGTCCGATACATGAATCAACCCTTTGTGATCACACATGTCTTTGAGTGTATCCAAATCATCCGTCTTGTTCCACAGAGAACAGGTAATGTTGACGATTTTATCTCCATGAATGGCAACTGAAGGATACTCTAGTTGGATGATATCCTTTAGCAATTCAATAGAAATGATTCCCTTTTCTTGTTGAGCATACAGGGTCGCCAATTCATGTAATTCATATTCGTTCTCGTCATATCGAATGTACGTGTCCCAAAAGTGCTTCAGTCGGAGAATGTCCGCTTGTGCCGAGGGAGAACAGTTCATACACAAATCGTTTTCGCATTTTCCCAAGAGTAAATACTTGAAATTTTGTTGAGAAATGACCGAGGGGATTCCTTTACGCTTTAAAAAAATCTGCCATAAGAAAAACATGTCTTTGTGGGACATGTGGACACCTGGCGTCGGTGTCGTGTGCGTATTTAAAAAGTGTTGAATGAGCGTTTCCGGCGTATGATTTCTCAAGAAAAGGACATCTTTTTGAATGATAGATTCTGGATGTTGAATGTAGGCTTCGGACGAGCCATATTTATTGGACAAGTATACAGCGGCAATGATAAATTCAATCATACAACTCTCTGTAAAATAGGTACATTGTCCCTGAAGAATTCTACAACTGTCGTATTTATGGTCGTGATACTTGTATTTAAAGACATCACTGATGGCCTTGTGCGTCAAGACATATAATTGTTGGTGAATGTGTTTCAGATACGGTTTGTAGCTTACATCCAGATAGTAGACTTCAGTCACCTTTTTATGAAGTAAAATGTCCCCGATGATAGTAAGGAAAAACTTGGCGTACTCTTTCTTCATGGGAATTTTATGAATGACCATGGTGGTTGCATAGGGGGTTGCCGCCGAATAAATAGGTGTTTCTTTGATTTTTTTCATGATGGATTGAATCAGTTTGTACTTACTGAACAAGAGGTCTTTGGGAAGAGATGCTCCTATTTTATGGATGATGTCGTCTTCCCTTGTAATCGCCCATGTGTCTTGTTTCTGAAGGTAGGTTTCACTCGACGAAATGTAATAAAACGAATATTGTTTTAAAAAATCTAAAATAAACATGTCCTTCTTCTGTTGTACTTCTAATCGCTGGGTTGTCTTTTTTTGATGTTCCTCCTCAATGGATTGCATCAAAAGGGGAAGTCTGGATACATAGGTATCTAATTTATTCAACATGAATTCATTGTCTTTGTATTTGGTTCGCAGTTCATCTACGTTCATTCTTCTACAAGTGAACCACAATATGTTTATATGTTTTATATATAGTTTACGAGATACGCTTGGTGGGGATGGCGGCACATACACAGTAGAGCGAGTTCTCCGTCATGATGATGAAATCCGTTTCTACCTTGAACACCTTGGCAATGGGACTCGTGTACTCCTCTTCATTCTTTACCAGCATTTTTTCACCCGTTTCACGCACACCAATGACAGCCTCCTTGCCCACGGAAGGCTTCCAGTAATCCAACATGATAGGTTTGTCGTGTTCAATGGAGAGTTTGGCCAGGTGTTTCATGGTCAAATCACATGGGAAGCGGTCAGACATATGCTTAAGACGGAAAAGTATTTTTTAATTTTTAACTTATTAAAATGAATCGCTTGTTTTTTCTAGATATCATTTCCTTTTTTACCGTAGGCGTATGATTTTCCACAATGTTGACATATTCTGTATTCAAAAGGTGGACTAAATAATCATAAATTTCGTGAATCACTTGAATGGAACATTTTCCTACAATGAGTATACTTCCTGTTCGGAATATCATAAAGGATACGGCGATGGATTGAATGGTCGTCATCACACCATCCTGGTAGTATATTTTACACTGGATACCTGGATATGAACAGGGGTCATATACAGCCGAAATGTTGTATTTGTACTTTAACAATTGAAACATTTTGTTTCGGTCAATGTGATACCCGCAATTGAAATTGGAATTCACCAAGACGGTTTCTTCCATGAAAGAATGATACACCAGGAGAGGATAATACGGTTTTAAAATGGACAGCAAATACTGAATGATGATAGGAATGTGGTCGCGATTTTGAATTCCTGGAATTTCCAACTTGCCTGTATTGAACACCTTCAAATGATATTCTCGGTAGGTTCCCTCAATGTGAAGGCGAATGACCAGAGCAAAACAGTTGTAGAAGGCACCCTTGTGTCGGATACGGTACGACAAAATGTCTCGGCGAGAAATACCTACGGTCACCTTTCGTGTATCCTTGTACTTTAACGTCCCCTTGTCTTCCACGTGAGAAATCACATGTTCCACCGAATAATCACACCCCTTTAGCTTGGATTGAATCTGAAGAACTTCTTCGGGGGTGGTACTGTTGAATTTCATTTGTTTTTTAATGACTCCTTCCTGAGGACAATTGTAGGGAATGACAGGAATTTCCCAAAACGTAGTATGTAGGTCAATGGGTTCATTTAAATAAGAAATGATGGTGTTGGTAGACACGTATAACTTTGTCGGAAGAGGAATGGGGCCTTCTTTGGAAACCACCTCCTCTTCCTCAAGAGAAGGGTCTCCTAAAAAGTTCAACCATTCGTCATTTAATTCCATCTTCTCCAGTCTAATATTTGGTTAGTATTAAATCAATTTATTAATCATATAACGTATACAGTGCTCATTGGTGAACGATGTATGTAATAAAATGGACAAGTCTTCCATGGAAACGGTATGATGGAGAACGCAATAATATAAAAAATCTTTTATCAAATGTTTAATGTCCATGTTATAACTTGAACTCAAGTCGTAAATCATCTGCGTCCCCTTTTCCTTGTCGGAACGAATGGTATGGTACAGGGTATCCCACGTTTCATTCTGTATACACATAATGTCGGTCGCAATATGAATTTGTAAATGATTAATCATACTGCGAATGTCCGACCCGTACGTCTTTTGAATTTTCCACAATTGGTCATCTGTATACTGTAGGGATTCTTCTTGAACAATGTGCTTCAAAAACGAAATGATTTCTTTAGGAGGCAAATGATTGAATTTTACTTTAAGAAACATGCTCTGTAGCGACATTTCCACTTTACTAATGTAATTACAAATGAGACATACGGTCACGTTGGAACATTCGTGAAGAAGATAGCTGAGCGACAATTGAGCCGCACGCGTCATGGAATCCACTTCATCTAGGATGATGAATTTGGTTCCCTTTTTAAACATGTTTTTGGATTGAATGAAGGAGTACAATTGGACTCGGATGGTATCAATGCCTCGGTCGTCCGATGCGTTCAAATGAATCATCAATCCACTGGATTCCTCCCCATGTAGTTTTTGATATTGGTGTATTAAATTAATGATGCTCGTGGTCTTTCCTGTTCCCGGAGGACCATAAAATAACATATTAGGAATATAATCCATGTTGACAATGTTGGAAAAAAAGAGCTGATTCTCTTCCTCTAGCACAATTTTAGAAAAATGGTTCGGTCTATATTTTTCCACAAATGGACAATTCATACTAAACATAGAATTGTTTCTTTAATAAAATATAGATATAGAATATGGTTCACCGAAGTCGTATTATGGGAGCTGGTTTAGCAGGAGCAACCTCGTTCGGAGTATCTGTCAACGCAGACGGTGCGGGTGGTAGCAAGAAACAAGGCCTTGCCGGCATGGTAGGGTTCGGAAATCTAGGGAGAAGTGTGAATCATGTTCGGAGGGAAACAGGAAGCACCCCCCTCTCTCGGTCGATGATTTATAGCATGGGTCAATTGAGTGGTGTAGGGCGAGGTGTAAGTGCCTTCAACATTCCAGGCATGTACACCCGAAAGGATGGTGCTAGAACCGTCGAGCCCTTCCCCTGGAGGAAGAATGTGAGACATTTTTAACACATGACCATAGTATACATGCTCCCATGGATACAAAAAACAAGCCTACATACAATTGCTCTGTCATTTGATATAAGTAAGAGAAACCTCTTATATCAAATTTATAAGTCTATGCTATGAACTATTTAGCCATTTTATACGGAGTCTTTTTTTTAGGACTCTTTTTGAAATTTCAACTGGCGAAAATAAGAGACCCCTTATGTCCTTCAGGACTAATTCGTGATAATAATTTACCGAGTATACTTATATGACATGTGCAACCATGGCAGCAGAATCAGACATTCAAATTCTTTTGTCTTATTACAACAGTCAAATCCTGCTTAACACATCGGAAGGAAATCAATGTGCTTCTACCTTGGCAGCTCAAATCAATAGCATTCTTCAATCCAAATTGAACAAGCCTCCTTCAGTGGAGTTAAGAGAAGACATGTTATCATTGCTTCAAACCACCGAAGACTCTACCGTCAAGGCTAAACAGTCGCGATCCATTGCCTTGTTATTGTTGTTCATTGTAACTGTTCTCTTGGCAATTATAGTATCTTTATGGAATTTCAAATAATCCTGTATAGTAATATGGACGCAGCTTTACATGCCTTTTTTGAAGCACAACGTATTAAAACTACCAATTTGAACACCAACGTAGAATTATCTACAGGAAGCAAGGCCTACATCAATAAATATGGCATCGCCAAAGAGTATGGTACAACCGCAGATTATACATTGACGGCGGGTCTAAATTCGTGTGGAAGTTCTGTTCCTACGCCCTTAGATAGAACGTGGGCAACCTTGATGCATCCTCGCGGAACCGCCATGGCTCCAGGTGCCCCTTGCGGTTTTGAAAACTCGTACATTACTTCGTCGTTCCCTTCCTCTGTTACAGAAGGAGATTCTATCTCGGCCGGAATGACCCAAATGGGAAAAGTAGGGTACATTGATATAGACAACATTTATCATCCAGTAACCACTACGTATTCGTCTACGTATAAACCTCCTCATACCAGTTATGTTTCAGGAACCACAATGACAAGTTGTTTGGGAGGTAAAGTTCATTATGGAGATGCCATTTATATCAAATACGGAACGTCGTATGCCTACACAAGTTCAGACGTAGTCAAGGTCTCGTCCACCGAGACAGCCTCCATCTATTATTTACAACCTCTTACAGGAACGTCAAAAGCAGAAATTAACTACGGAGACGCCTGTCTGCTTACGACGACCAATGTTTCCAGTTCGTCTACCTGTGGACTATGGGGATGTAAGGTAGGCAGTGTCTCTTCTATTCAACAACTAGAGTTAACCTCGTCTAGAAATGGAATACCTTTTCGGTTCCTTCCGGCACTTCGTAGTAATACCAATCAACCCATCAAAATAGGAGACTCTCTTTCCATCGTTGCCAAAGCCTCGTCCAACACTCTCATCAATGGAACCGTCATGACCAATCGCACGGCTCCGTATCTTACCAGTAAAAATGGAACGTATACACTAAAGTTTGTGGATAGCACGCTGGCCATCTACAATTCATCCAATTCCATTAAAACAACCATTTATACCATTACGTCGCCCAGTACTACGAGCAAAGTATTGTTTGACGAAGGAAAATTCATCTTTTATGACACGTCGGGGACAGGGGCAACTCCTCAAAAAATTATTCCTACCTCTCTGTCCGGCAATACATCTCCTTATAAGGCCATTTTGTGTGATTCCGACGGAGAATTGGTCATTATAGACGGAACCGACACAGTGGTCTGGCCGAGTACCAAAACCGATTTTGATACACCCGACAGTTCCTATGCTAGTGTAGCATCGTCGGTCATTACCTTTACAACCGAACCTACGTATGAATTTTCTATTACCAGTCCATACTATGGCGATGGAACGCAATGTAATGTAGACGCGTTGAAACAGTTTTGCGCCGAATCCAGCAAATGTGTAGGATTCATTCATTCTGGAACAAATCATAATTGGCAATTTATCAATACAGATGACACGGCTGATAAATATCAGATGAGCACGACGTATACAGACACCTACTTAAGAAATCTATCCATTGGTGTTTCAGGAACCAATTGTCCGTCTACGTCTACCATCACATCCGTCCCATGGAATCACATGTTGTTGTTTCCGAAGGGGTCGGCTCTTCCCGTTACAGGAGCTGTATGTCCTTCCATTCCTCCTGTGATTGTACCCGAATATGATAAATACATGAACGACTTGACTGCCAAATTTAATTCCTTGGATGGAAAAGGACTTACTGCCACTAACATTACCAGCTTGACCGCTAAAACGTCAAGCTTGGCCTCGTCGTCTCAGAATTACACCACTGCATATGAACGGATATTGGATCAGTTTAATTCCACCAATCCTACCAACAAGACCATTCAACAACGAATTACAGACAGTTCCGTCTTGGATGAACATCATAAATCACTTGCTATCTTATGGGGAATTATTTCCATTTCCGTTATTTCTATTATTTTATTTAGACCCAGTAATTAATCCAATGTATTAGTATGAGCACTATAGAAAATATACTAAAGGAACAATTGAATGCTGAAAACTCTAGATTGACCTCGGAATATGTTAAATTGGTAGATTCCGACGCACCAACGAGTGAAATTACAACGGCTCAACAAAAGGTTACAAATGTAGCTACTTTGTTAGACAACTGGGCGTCGTATACAGCCTTACGAGCAAGTGCCAATACAGCTCTTCAAAACGCTTACTCTACGACAAATTCGGCCACGACCACCCTGAATACCTTGACGGCTAAATCCAATGATTTGGCCAATACATTATCCGCCGACAAGCAAACCAAAAAGAAAATGGTAGATATCAATACCTATTATGGCAAACAATATGAATCCTACAAGGAATTGTTCATTCTTGTGACCATTGTAAGCATTTGTATTATAGCTTCACTTTTGCTCTCCTACACTCCTCTTGAGTTTTTATCCAGGTCATTGACCATTGCCATTTGTATTCTAGGAGGAAGTGTTATCGTCTACAAAATCATGTCGATGATGTTGCGAACCAGTACCAATTATGATGAATACAATTGGGTAAACGCGCCAGCAACCGACGATGGATTATCAGGCAACATTTTAGACATTAGCGGAATTAGTTTAAGTAAGACCATCTGCGTAGGTCCTTTATGCTGTGGAGACGGAACGGAATGGAATAGCAAACAAGGGTGTGTGTTGATAAATCCTCAAGAAATTACCTCTTCTTAATACAATGGATGGGATAAATCAATTCTTGTCTACCATGACATCTTCCGAAAGCTCTACCGTACCCGCCCCTACCGACACCCTGTCTCAGCTAGCAGCTAGAAATACACAGATTGACACAACCATTAATGGGATGGTTGCTTCCTTGGATGTAAACAACACCAATGCCTCTGTAGACACTGACCGTGCACGAATCGCCACTTTATTAAATAGCTATCAAGACCGTGTGAGAGAAGAAACGAATGCTCCTTCTAATACAATAGAAGCACGAAATGCTTATTTTAACGCAGCGTACGCCAATTCAGCCAGTCAATTGACCTTGTATTATAATACGGAAGCCGCTCCTCTGTGGTTGTCCTTGACCCAAGAGAAAAATGAGATTCTTAGTCAGCTCACTGAAAGTATATCCTTTTTACAATCCCAAACGCTGTATTTGAACTCGCTGAACAATGGAACCATCAGTCCCAATTCACCTGTGGACATGACGCCTCCTAAAATAGACACGGCCTTGAGGAAATCTTCCATGTATCAGACAAGTGATGCCGATGTCATGATGTGGACGAACATCATCAATTGTGTTATTTTTACCTATGGATGTATACTCTTGTATCATTTTAGGAATAATTTACTTGAACCCTTGGTGTTACTTACGGTGACGGTGACGTTCATGTCGGTATTTGCGTTGGATTTTATATTGAAGCTTCTATTCTACATTCCTGAAAAAATCATTAGCTACATTGGATGGGGATACAATCCAGTACAATATGATAAATGGTGGTATTTGTGGATTCCTGCGTCGTTAATCGCCATTTACATAATAATTTCTAGCTTGTTATAATATGAAGGAGTATGTTTTTGACGGAGTTAATTTTTCCATCATTGTGTCCACCATTCTTATTTTTCTAGGATGGATAAAAAGTACTCCTTATGTGTTCAAGCTTGCTAGTTTTATTGTCAAAATCATTGTAGGTGTGTTTTTAGTCATACGGTTCAGTTTTCTGAATGAATCACCTCTCGGTCCGTTTGAGAAAAAGGTATGCTTTGTATCCGGCATGTACATTTTAGTCTTTACGATAGGAGATTATATCCGTGAGTTTGCTTATGGTCTACGACCGTGGTTATCCAATACAGGATTGCTACACACACAAAAATAAAGAGACAGGCTTGAAATTGTTCTTTCCATAAACGTTTCCATCGGTCAGCCGGTTTTTCCATGTATCGTTCAAAATCATCATAATGTTCTTGAAGCGTCATGGTCGGTTTATTCAATTTCCGATTCACTACATTGTGAATGTAGTGTGTCCATAAAATGAAGTCTTCCCGATTGTCCAAGTAAGGAGAAATGGGATAATCGCGAAGAATGTCTGCAAACATAGCCCCTATGCTCTTGTTGGGTATCAATTCGGGTAAATGATGTATCCAACGATAATGAATCTTTTTTTGGATGGCTGTAGGGTGATTTGGATAATGAAAGGCGACGGTATGCATCATAAACCAGTAATGAGGTCCCCATATTGTTGGATCCATAGTATTTAAATATATTAACATTTTATACCTAGATGATTAAATGTATAAATTGTGGGAATACTCGTCATGTCTATCGACAGTGTAGAGTACCCATCACCAGCAATGGCATCATTAACATTAATGAAAAGGGGGAGTATTTGATGATTTGTCGCAAAAAGTCGTTGGGGTATGTGGATTTCGTACGGGGGAAATACAATTTACAATCCATGGAACATTTGAAAAATCTCATTTATGAAATGACGCTTTCCGAAAAAGAAATGTTGTTGACCCACTCGTTTGATGAATTGTGGACGGATTTATGGAATACACCTCTCGACGGAGGGTCGGAAGAGTTTACATCTCGTGAAAAGTTCACTGTATTGACCAACGGGTGTACGATTCAATCTGTCCCCATTACCTTGAAACAACTCCTGGAAGAGTGTCCATCTCGTTGGACGGAACCCGAGTGGGGGTTTCCCAAAGGGCGACGAAATCAGCATGAAAGTGATTATACATGTGCTCTACGTGAATATGAAGAAGAGACTGGTTATGACAAGAAGGATTTAACCATCTTGAGCAACGTATTGCCCTACGAAGAGGTATTTACCGGCTCCAATTACAAGTCCTACAAACATAAATATTTTATTGCTCTCAGTCATCAAAGTCAACCTCGGCGCCCTTTTCAAGAAAACGAAGTGAGTGATTTAAGATGGATGGAGTACGAACAGGTACTTCACATGATACGTCCCTACAACATGGAACGTACAAGGCTAGTTCAACAAGTACAAATGGCATTGAAAGATTACATAGTAATTCATTGAATATTTTTATGACTGTATAAAACATGAGTGAACCTTTTGTGGTTGATAAACTGAATTCCATTCAATTGAACCCTATGTATTCTACTGATTATCCTGAGTTAGACCAGTCTGATTTTTCTAGTAAACTCATGGAATATCAAGACTTTAACATTCCCTTTCAACAACAACATATGACCACTGCAACCGAGGTAGAGACCTTATCCGATACCTTGTGTAATTCTACGATTGAATTGTCTACCTATCAGACCGTGGTGAGAAACTTTTTATCCAACGACACACCTTACAACGGTCTCCTTTTGTATCACGGATTAGGTTCAGGGAAAACATGTGCTGCCATTACCGTCGCGGAAGAGCATCGTAAATTTTTAAAACGAAGCGGGTTAGCTAAAAAAATTTACGTGTTGGGAAATAAAAACATTAAACAAAATTTCAAGAATCAATTGTTTCACGAATCCCATTTGAAAAAATACGACGGTGAATGGACATGCTCCAATTGTATCGGAAACTCTATTTTACGAGAGGTAAATTCATCGGGAACAGCGTGTACCAAAGACTTTTTGTTGAAGAAAATAGACACCTTGCTTCGCAAATACTATAAATACATGGGCTACCTAGAGTTTGCCAGCATGGTCAACTCTCATAAAAAACACACCAAGGAACTCTTTGAAAATTGTATGATTATCATTGACGAAGTACACAACATCAAGGACGACAAGGAAGGGGACAGTGCTAGTTCAGCGTTGGATTACATTACTGGACAGACCACGTGTAAACTCCTGATGTTGTCGGCGACCCCTATGTTCAACCAGCCTCAAGAAATCATATGGATTTTGAATTTATTGCGACGAAACGATAAACGGGAACTTCAAGAAGAAAAACACTTTTTCAAAGACGGTGAACTCGTTCAAGAAGAAGAATTCAAAGACTATTTACGCGGGTATGTTTCCTTTGTCAAAGGAGAAAACCCGTATACATTTCCATACCGCATCTATCCTCCCCATTTTGACACACGAGGACTTTTATTGCCGACGGTCGGTATACGTGGCGAACCTTTAGAAGCCCTTCGTTCCAAAGTCTACCCCGTCGCTCTCCCACAACATCAATATGACCAATATGCAACGTTGTTGAAGGATGAAACCATTGGAGACACCATGAATGATTTATCCATGGGAAATCTAGTTGCCTTGTCCGGTATACTTAACATGTCGTATCCCAGTAAAGGGCTGGCGTACCTTCAAAAGGTAGAGGGTCGCTACAAATATTATGACCGCACGGAACGATGTTTTGATTTGGCCAACCTTGAAAAATACAGTGCTAAATTGTTTGCTATTTGTAATCATATTCTTGCAGGAGAAGGCAAGGTTCTCATTTATACCAACCTTGTCACCGAAGGACTTTTACCTACTGCACTGGCACTGGAATCGTTAGGGTTTCATCGCCATGCGTCCCGTAAGAATTTCATGGTCAAACCTGCTCCGTTGATAGGACACTATTGTGTACTGACCGGCGACTCGGCCATGAGTGATGAGGACAATACACTCAAATTATTCAATTCGGAAGGAAACAAAAACGGGGAATTGTTGAAAATTGTCATCATTACCAAGGCAGCCTCGGAAGGTGTAGATTTTAAACACATACGACAAATCCATATCATGGATCCATGGTGGCATTTGAACCGCATTGAACAAGTCATTGGACGAGGTATACGTTTGCGTAGTCACAAGTCTTTGCCTTTTGCAAAGAGAAATGCCCAAATTTATTTATATGTGGCGACCTTTGGAACTACAGAAACCATTGACCATTATTTATATCGGTATGCAGAAGCCAAGGCTGTCAAAATAGGAAAAGTGTTGCGAGTATTAAAAGAAAATTCCATGGATTGTTCCATCAATCATGCTCAACTGAAATCCGTAGAATCATTCGGGTTTACCATTCCCCAAACTCTTTCCGACGGAAAAAGCATTGATTATCCGATTGGAGACGAATCCTTTACCTTGGCTTGCGATTTCATGGATTGTCAGTATACATGTTCTACGCCGGCAAAAAAGGCCGTGTATCAAGAGACGTTGTATGACCCTTACAAGACCATTGACCGTATCAAGGCTCTCTATAAAAAATCATATGCGTACTCCGTTCAACAGTTGTACATTGAACTCAACCATACAACTCCACTTTCGTACCCTCATTTGTATGAAACCTTGAGCATCATGGTAAACACTAAAACGGTGTGTATGGACATGTTATCGCGTCCAGGATATCTTATTGACCGTATGTTAAAGGGAAAGGCGTTTTATGTTTTTCAACCGTTGGGAGTGGGAGAAGACCTGGCCATGTTTGAACGACGCATCCCCTTGAACGTTGCTCCTCATTCCGTGGTCTTTACTCCTGACGAAGTAGAACAGGAGTATGATATTGAATCCATCCTTGAAAAATTCAACCGAGAGTATCAAGACGCAACTCAATTTACTAAAAAACCAGTTAAAGACGCTGTGGGATGGGTTTACATTGTACCTTCTGTTTTACCCGTGCTTCGCCACGATGCTCTTGAAAAGAACAAGATAGAGGTAGATGAAGCCATTCTTCGTCAAATCATCGTTGACCATTTGGTAGAAATGATGATTTATCCTGAAGTCCTACTCTTATTGAACTATTTGTTCTTTACCAAGTCGTTGACCGAGGCAGAAAAGCACGCAAAATCCTATTTTAAGCCGTACAAGTATCGCGGGAACACGCTTCTCCGTGTATGGGATGACATGGACGTTCATACTCTCAAACAGCAGACAAGTGGATGGGTGAGGTACGACATTCCCTATGAATACCCGGACGAAACGTATACGTTTGGAACCGTGGTCGGAGGCATCTCCAATCATTCGGCTGAACTACGTGTCATGAAAACCCGTCTCATGTCCGAATTAAATACGTTGGGACAAATTTGCGATGATGCCAATTTGGCCACGGTCGTTAAACCAAGATTGAATGCCATTCTTGGTGGAACGTATAAATATTTAAAACGAGACGAATCCTGTTGTCTGATTGAGTTATTGCTACGATATTTACAATGTATTCAGTACAAGAATTCTATATGGTTTCTGAATTCAGTGGATGTCATTGATTTCAACAAATCGGGTATTTTAAAACTTTTAAATGCTCGTAAGCGAAAATGATTATAAATTGAAACATAAATATATAAAAGTAATATATATAAAGATGGACACTCTGTATCAATCCGCTGTGTTGTCGCGTGAACTGAACATTCCCATGACACAGATTGGAGGGAATGTATCTCAGTTGATGGAATCCATTTTACGGCGAAACGAAGGAAAATGCTGTGAAGAAGGATACATCAAGCGAGGCTCCATTAAAATTCTTCATCATTCTTGTGGTGTGATTAAAGGAATTCAAGTCTTCATTGAAGTCGTGTTTGAGTGTAAGATTACAAATCCTCTGGTCGGCCAATTGCTCTCGTGCGTAGTAGAGTCCAATACCAAGGCCGGCATTCGTTCGCGATTGGACGCACCCGAATCGCCGTTCATTGTCTTTTTAGCGAGAGACCATCATTACCAATATGAGAACTTTTCTCACCTGAAAGAGGGAGATAAAATCAAGGTCAAAATGATTGGAAAACGATACGAAATCAACGACGATAAAATTTCCATCATGGCCGTCATGGACGATACCTACGTTGAGCCTCCTCCTCTCGTGGCTCCGAAAGAAGAGGCGCCCCCCGAAGCAGAAGAAGAGGAAGAGGACGTCCTCGTCTTCTTTATCAAATCCAAAGACGTGTATCCAGGAAAGGGCATTCATGAACATTTGGTTCATCCTAAGGAGTACGATGCTCTTTCCAAAATTACCAAATGGAGGTCTCAACTCAGTCCTCTAGATGTAGCCCCCTTTACATGGACTGGAGAAGGATTGCTTCCAATTCCCTTTGCCGAAGGCACTCAGTGGAATTCCATTGAACACGCTTACCACGGCTCTAAGTTCAAGTTCTACAAATTTGACGATGCAGAACGGTTTACTTTAAATTCAGGTGATATCATAGGTAAGGGGGATGGCAGTTTTGCCCAAAAGCACCGAACCCTTCACGCCATCAAGGACATGAAGGCATGGAACGACCTTTCTGATGCCATCAAGAAAGACATTTCGTTGGCCAAGTTCTCTCAACACAAAGAGAAAATGAAAATTTTAAAGCTCACTCGGGAGGCTCACTTGATTCATATGTCGACGCAACGGGGTGCTTCTACGCAAGAGCGATTGGAATATTTGGAAGAAATACGCGATTCCGTTAAAGACTAACTTATTATTATCTAGAGCAATACTATGAATTTAAAGGCAATTGTATTCGTATCCGTTATCATTTTTTTGGTCGTGGCCTTTTTTGTAATGCGTACTAAATACAAAGAATATAAACAAAAGCAATTGGTGGATTCTGTTACAAATAGTCCGGATGGTGTCACCAAACAATGCGAAATGATTTATTTTTATACGACATGGTGCCCGTATTGCAAACGTGCTCGGCCAGAATGGGATGCTTTCAAAACGGAATGGGCAGGTAAAAAAATCAATGGATACCTCATTACATTCACCGAAGTAGATTGTGATATCAATGAAGCCAAAGCCAACAAATATGACGTGAAATCGTACCCTACCATCAAATTGGTCAAAGAAAATGATGTCTATGATTTTGACGCACGTCCTACCGTGGATGCTCTGACTCAATTTGCGGTAGTAATGATTAAATAATGTATACACAAGGTCTATAGAATGTATTCGTATTCCAACTATATGGTTGCCTCATCTATGCTATTTCAAATTCCTGCGTGGTACGCGTGGTATCATTGCGTCTATCCTTGTGCTGTCGCTTCATGGACAACTTCCGTTTTATCCATGAATTATTGGAGACATCCTATCCCATCCTGGAGACGAACCATAGATGTGTATTGGTCGCGCGTTGGAGGAACCATTTATTTTTTATATGGAATCCAATACTCGTGTACTTGTGGAGTACCAGGGTGTATACTGATGTTGTTTTTCTATCAACAATCCTGGCATCAGTATAATATCAATCCGCATGGAAATTGGTATGTCTATCACATGATGTTTCATGGAATAGCCAGTATAAATCAATGGTTGTGTATATATTTTGTTTGTAATAGTATACCATCTGTTGTTCATTAACGTCCTCGGACGGGATCGAACCGTCGGCCTCGCGATTAACAGTCGCGCGCTCTAACCAGCTGAGCTACGAAGACACGTTTACAAAAAATAAAAAGGGTAAAGTCTCCCAAATGAGATTTGAACTCATGACCTGCGGATTTACAGTCCGTCGCTCTTCCAACTGAGCTATTGGGAGTTTCACACTTTAGTATATTGGGGTTTCTTTATATTTGTTTTTGACCTATTTAAAGAAATGGTGTGATAAGAAGTCATGTGGTATTTTTGTATGTGCTTTCATGCCATTCAATCCACTATTCATTGTTTTTTCCGCGACCACTCTTGGTTGTCAAGAGTCTACGTAGGAGTAAATGCTTTTCGTAGTCTGTTTCCTGTAAAAACGACAGAACGACAATGTCTCACTATCATCTCATCCCCCTTGATTGACCGCACATTATCTACTGTATCTGAACTTTGTTTTGCCAAGCAATTGTCCGATAGCTTGTACAGACCAAATTGGATTCTCTTTTATGCTTGGTCAGCTGAGTTATGCTGTTGGTTTGCTGTTCTGACCAAAAACAATTTGTTTCATGTGTACGAAGAGTATTTATGGTTTCTTATTGGATATAGTTATTATTGGAATTCTCCTCTTCCATGGGCAAGATGTATTGCCATGTTGTATTGTGTATACATGTTGACGGTAGACATTCCCATGTACGTGGTGAAATTCATTCAAGAAGATGCGGTTCCTTTGGATGAAGGTATACTCGACATGAACACCTGTATACATACGCATGATTTTGAGGACGAACAAGTATGGCGTTCCCTTTATTTTGTAGGAGGCAGTCAGTTG
>Ga0214923_10004351_pt1 | contig 17161 bp, 20 predicted proteins | sample LL1510_MetaG_FD_177993 | JGI IMG/M metagenome (GOLD analysis project Ga0214923, IMG submission 177993) | Freshwater microbial communities from Lake Lanier, Atlanta, Georgia, United States - LL-1510 | ecosystem: Environmental > Aquatic > Freshwater > Lake | place: USA: Georgia | collected... | reverse complement strand
CTATTCATGTATCGCCTTATGCCAAGAAAATCATTACTTTAGAACCAACGCCATCTCATTTTAAATTACTTACAAAAATTACTGCCAAATTTAATAATATTACTCCAATGAATCTAGCTTTATCAAATAAATCTGGTACAGAAAGATTTTTTACTTGCCAAACTAATAGCACAATGAATTCTCTTATAAATAGAGGACACGTTTATTTTGATGTCGAATCAATTTCTTTAAAAGATTTAATTGTAAAAAATGATTTAAATAAAATTGATTTTATAAAATTAGATATAGAAGGATCAGAAGTAATAGCTTTAAATGAAGAAGTGATTGCATTTATAAGTGATAAAGTTAAAAAGATTTTAATTGAAACTCATGACGTTGGTGATGGATTAGGATATGGACACAGAGAAAGATTTGGTGAAATGTTCAAGAATAATGGTTATAAAATTAATTATTTTGGACCAGATGGAGTTTTTGCTTATAAATGAATAAATTAGAAAAAAGAATACTAGAAATAAGTTATAATCATAAATTATCTCATTTATCTAGCAATTTAAGTTCTGTGTCTATAATAGATGAAATCTATTCACTTAAAAAAGAAAATGAACCATTTATTTTAAGTAATGGTCATGCAGGATTAGCTTTATATGTAGTTCTAGAAAAATATTACGGAATCAATGCAGAAAAACTTCATGAAAAACATGGAGTTCATCCAAACAGAGATTTAGAAAATAAAATTTTTTATTCAACAGGTAGTTTAGGTTGTGGGTTGCCAGCTGCATGTGGCATGGCCTTAGCAGACAAAACTAGAAATGTTTACTGCTTAATAAGTGATGGAGAAATGTTTGAAGGAAGTATTTATGAAACTTTTAATATAGTTAATAAATATAAAATATATAATTTAAAAATATATGCTAATGTTAATGGATATAGTGCTTTAGCACAATTTGATAAATATGAAATTATTCAAAAATTAAAAAATTTACATCAAAACATAGAAATAAGATTAACTGATTATATTTATAAAAAATTTCCATTTGTTAATGGATTAGCTGGACATTATAATGTATTAACTGAAAAAGAAATGGAAACTATCAAAAATGCGTAGAATATTTTTTCAAGAATTACATAAAAATATGAGCCAAAATGATAAGATATTATCATTAACTGGAGATCTTGGTTATGGTGGTTTTGATAAGATAATATCTGATTATCCAGATAGATTTTTAAATTGTCAAGCAGCAGAATTTTCTATGATGGGAGTCGCATGTGGATTAGCTCTAGAAGGCAAAATACCAGTTGTTTATTCGATTGGTACTTTTTTAATTTATAGACCATTTGAGATAATTAGAACATATATCAATCATGAAAATATTCCAGTAAAATTAATTTGTAGTGGCAGAGATAAAGATTATGAACACGATGGCATTAGTCATTGGATGGATGATATTAAGCAATACCTAGATACTTTTAAAAATATAAAACAATACTGGCCTCAAAATGAAAAAGAAATGATAGATTCTTTACCAGAATTATTAAATAATAATAAACCATGTTTTTTAAGTTTAAAAAGATAAATGAAGATTTTAGTTACTGGTGGTTCTGGATTTGTAGGCAAAAATCTAATATCTAAATTAAATAAATATACTTTACTATATCCAACTAGCACGGAACTAGATTTAACTGATGCGAAAAAACTAGAAGATTATTTAGATTTTCATAATTTTGATTTCATTATTAATTCTGCGGTAAGAGGCGGAAGAAGAACTAAGGTAGATACTGAAAAAGATTTTTATAATAATATTAAAATATTAGATAATATTTTAAATCTTAAAAAAGAAAATACAAAGCTAATAACTTTTTCTAGCGGAGCAGAAATATATAAGCAAGATACTTTTTATGGATTAAGTAAAAAAATTTGCACATCTTTAATTAAAGATAAAGAAAATATAAAAAATTTAAGAATATTTAATGTATTTGGTGAACTTGGGATGAAGGATTCTTTCGTATATTCTACTATAGAAAAATGTTTAAAAAATGAAGATATAGTAATTTGGGAAAATTTGTTTTTCGATGTATATTATATTAACGATTTAATTAATTTAATTGATTTAATTATAATTAATAATTCAAAAGAATATGAAGAAATTGATTGCGTATATGAAAAAAAATATAAACTAAGTGATATAGCGCAAATTATTAAAAATATATCTAATTCCAAAAGTAATATCATTATACAAAACGATAATAATTTAAAATATATAGGTAATCATAAATATATACCCAATCTGCATTTAACTTCAATAGAAGATAGTTTAAATAATTTAATCCAATATCAAATAAATAATTGAATTTTATCTTTATAGAGTATAAAATATTAAAATGAGTCAAAATTTTAAAGAAACATATTACGGCAAAAAGATAGATACAGCTAATATTTTAAATATTGAAGACGCCGCAAAGATAATAAAAGGAAGAAAAACTGTAGTAATTACTGGAGTCACTGGTCAAGATGGTAGCCATATGGTTGATTTTTTATTAAAAAATACTGATCTTTTAATATTTGGAGGAGTTAGGAGACTTAGCGTTTATAATCATAAAAATATTAAACATATTAATTCTGATAGATTTCATTTGATTAATTTTGATTTAACCGATTCTCATGCAATAGCAAGAACAGTAGAAAAACTTCAACCAGATTATTTTATCAATTTTGCTGCCCAAAGTTTTGTGGCAAGTAGTTGGGATTTTGCTAGGCAAACGTGGGCTACAAATTCAACTTCTGTATTGGATATTTTAGAAGCAATTAGATTATACAAACCAAATTGTAGATTATATCAAGCTGGATCAAGTGAAGAGTTTGGCAACGTTCTTTATGCTCCTCAAGATGAAAAACATCCATTAAGACCAAGAAGCCCTTATGGAGCAAGCAAAGCAGCATCTAGACAACTTATTAAAGTTTATCGTGATTCTTATAATCTTTATGCAATTCAAGGATGGTTATTTAATCATGAAGGAACAAGGCGTGGCGAAGAATTTGTAACAAGAAAAATTACAAAAAATGTTGCTAGAATTTATCATGCACTTAAAAATAATCAAGAATTTATTCCTTTAGAATTAGGAAACATGGAAGCAAAAAGAGATTGGAGTGACTCAGAAGATTTCATTGAAGGCGTATGGATGATGTTAAATCAAGATATTTATAATAAAAATTATAATGGAATACCCAAAGAATACGTTTTCTCATCTAATGAAACTCATACCATTAAAGAATTTGTAGAAAAAGCTTTTGATATTGCTGGTATAAAAGGAAATTGGATAGGTCAAAATGAACATTTAATGTATGTTTTAAATGATAAAACCTTAGTTCAAATTAATCCTAAATTTTATAGACCAGCAGAAGTAGAGTTATTACTTGGAGATTCCACAAAAGCTAGAGAAGAATTAGGATGGAAACCAAAAATTTCATTTGACAATTTAATCAAAAAGATGGTAATATCAGATATTGAAAATTACCAACCATAAACTTTGTCAATTTATAGTCAAAAAATTTGTAAAAAAAGATATAATTTGGCCAAAAGAAATTAAAATAGCTAAAACTTTAATACAAAGTTATACTTATTTTAAATATTGGAATAATCTAACAGAATTAAATTTACCTAGTTTAGCATGGTTTTTAACAAGTGATGGTAAAAATTTTTTAAGAAAAGAATACTTTAAACAAAAATTAACTCTTAAAGAACGTAAAAATATAATTCTTCAAGAAAATAAATTAGGAGAAGATAAAAAAGTTTGCCAAAAACCTAAAAGTTTGTTAGAATTTATAAGATATGGGAAGAAAACCTAAAGAAGAAGTCGTTGAATCATCTGGTCCAAGTGCATCAGATAGATTATTATCATTTTTAAAAGACAACAAAGATGACCATTATAATTTTGAAGATGAGGTATATTACAAGGTATCTACTGGTAGTCTAAATTTAGACATAGCTACGGGTGGTGGTTTATGCCCAGGTTTACATAGATTCATTGGAATGAATGAAGGTGGTAAAACTTCAGAAGCACTTGAAGTAACAAAGAACTTTCTTAAATCAGTAGAAAACTCTAGAGCTTTACTTTTTAAGGCAGAAGGAAGACTAAGTAAAGAAATTAAAGAACGATCTGGAATTAAATTCGTAACGGACCCTAAAGAATGGGTTGACGGAACTTGCTTCGTTTTTGAATGTAATATTTTTGAAACAGTTTCAGAATTGATGAAAGATTTGATTCAATCTAATGATGAAGGAAAGAGGTACATGTTTATTCTTGATTCAGTTGATGGATTAATGACTAAAGGTGATGCTCAAAAGAGCATGACAGAAGCAACAAAGGTTGCAGGAGGAGCAGTTATCTCATCAATGTTAATGAAAAAAATTTCTCTTGCTCTTTCTAAACGTGGACATATGGCTATTTTCATTAGTCAAGTTCGATCTGATATTAAGCTTGATCCTTATGCTGCAAATAAAGATATTCGTCAAACCACTGCAACTGGTGGAAATGCTTTATTGCATTTTGCGAATTGGATTCTTGAATTTGAACCAAAGTTTAATAAAGATCTTATTCTTGAAAAACCAAATGATAAGTATGATCCAGTAAAAAATAAAATTATTGGACATAATGTGAAGATTGTAATTAAAAAATCTACAAATGAATCTACAAATTCTAAGATTCAATATCCAATTAAATATGGTCGTAAAGATGGTTCTTCGGTTTGGAGAGAATACGAAGTCATTGATCAAATTCTTGCTTGGGAATTCGCAATAGCAAAAGGAGCTTGGGTGACATTTTCTGATGATATTATCGAAGAGCTCAAAAAGCAAAATATTGAACTTAAAAAACAACATCAAGGAATAGATAATCTTAGATCTTATTTAGAAGAAAATCAGTCAATTGTTGATTATTTTTATAATAAATTTATCAATACGCTCACATCGTAATGTATGATAGATTTAAATAATATCTCTTCTAGAGATGATTTAATTAAAATACTTAAACCAAATGGAAATGGAATTGAAATTGGTGTAAAAGAAGGAACATACTCTTCTTTTATATTAAATAATTGTCCAAATTTAAAACTTTATTTATTAGACTGTTGGGATCAACAAGATTCAAAAATTTATAATGATTTAAATTATGATAATCTTACACATGCTGAAAATTTAAAAAAAACTATTCAAAATATTTTTCCACATTTCAAAAGAACAAGGATAATTAAAGGGTATTCAGAAGAATTTGTTAATTTATTTGAAGATAATTATTTCAATTTTATTTATATTGACGCAAATCATTCTTATGAAACTATAAAATTTGATATAAATAGATGGTTTCCAAAACTTAAAAAAGGTGGTTTATTTGCTGGGCATGATTATCTAGATATATACGATAAAAATAAACAACAAGTATTTGGTGTCAAACAAGCAGTTAATGAATTTGCTCAAGAAAATAATTTAAAAATTTATATTACAAAAGAGGCTATATGGAAAACTTGGTTTACATTTAAAAATTAAATGAGATTATTAAACATAAATGGAAAATTAGTTAATAAAAACGTAAGAAAATACCTAATAGATTGGGAAGGCAAAAGTCGTAGTAAATTACAGTTTAAATTCAAGCAATTCTTTTATCCTTACTGGAAAAACCATATAGTTTATGAAGAGTTTCCTGTTTATGGAAGTATGCTTAAAGTTGATTTATTAAATGCAACAAAAAAGATAGCTGTTGAAATACAAGGCAATCAACATGAGAGCTTTAATAAGTTTTTTCATGATAATTCAAGATTAAAATACCTTCAAAGCATAAAAAGAGACGTTAAAAAGGAAAAATGGCTTGATATAAATGGATTTAAATTCCTAGAGCTTTATGAGGATGACCTCAAGGATTTGTCACCACAATATATAGAAGAAAAGTGTGGAATATTGATTATTTAAGTGTAAAAATGGTTGGTGACAAATAAAAAGAAATTTAATTTTCCTAATAACCTATTAAAGCAATTAGACGAATGTAGCTTTGGCGGATATATTTTATTTAATTTTAATTCTAAAGGTGATCCTCAAGTCTTTACAAAATTTGATAATCAAATGAACGCTATGGCTCTATTATACTATCTTGGTTCTTGGAGTAATACAGTAGATCAAATGAATATGGATGCAACAGCAGATGCTATTATGGAGCAATCAGATAAAAATAATAATAAAAATGATGATAAATTTGATGATGGTTTTGAAGAAGAAGAATAATTTAAATATAAATACTTTACTTGACTTTTAATTTTTAACATAGTATTATATATAGAATGATTTATTCTGTTCAGATTGAACGACATGTATTAAGCGGTTTAATTAAATATCAAAATCTTTTCGCTGATATTGATACTTTTATTTCTGAGAATGATTTTTATAATGATGTGCATTCTACAATTTATGCAGTATATAAAAATATAAAACATAAAGGTGAAACAGTTGATAAAGTACTATTAGCAGAAAAAATTAAAAACTTAGGCATATCTTTTAAAGATGATATCAATATTTACGATTATATTGATAATCTTTCATTTTCTCAGATCACAGAAAAAGCGACACTAGAAGCATGTCAAGAACTACTTAAGCTAAGAATTAGAAGAGAAATTCTTGAAACCGCAGATAAAATTAAAACTCATGTTTCAAAAAATAGTGAACTATCTATAGATCAAATTTTATCAGATGCAGATGCTATGTATAATGGTAAAATATCTGCTTATACTACAAATGATTTACCAGTTAATCTTTTCCAAGATGCAGAAGATATTATTGAAGAAATTGGAAACTCTCCTAAAGAAGAAACTGGATTAATAACTCCATATCCAGAATTTAATAGAATGTATGGTGGTTTAAAAAATGGTAATATTTATGCAATCGTAAGTCGTCCAGGCCAAGGTAAAAGTACTTGGATTAATGATATGTGTTTTAAAACATCAATCAATCCAAAGAATAAAGTCAAAGCTCTTATTTTAGATACAGAAATGCAAGCAATAGATATTAGATTTAGAATGATATCTTCATTAACAGGTGTTCCAGTTTGGTATTTGGAAACTGGTAATTGGCGCAAAAATGAAGAAATGGTAGTAAAAGTTAGATCTGCTTGGCCAGTAATTAAAAATTATCAATATCATCATTATCATGTTGGTAGTAAAAACATTGATCAAATTTGCTCTATGATTCGTAGATGGCATCTTTCTCATGTTGGAAGAGCAAATCAAGCTGTAATTGCATACGACTATATTAAACTTACTGGTGAAAAAGTTGGACAAAACTGGGCTGAACATCAAGCGATTGGAGATAAGATTGATAAGTTAAAAAGAATTTCAGAAGAATTACAAACCCCAATTATTACAGCGATGCAATTAAATCGAAGTGGAGAATCTTTTAATCGAAAAGGCGCAGATGTTACAGATGACGCTTCTGCGATTTCATTGTCAGATAGACTACAATGGTTTGCTTCATTCGTAGCAATTTTTAGAAGAAAAACCGTTGATGAATTAGCTTTAGATACTCCACAATTTGGAACTCATAAATTAATTCCAACTAAAACTCGATTCCAAGGTAAAGATGCAGCGGGACATCAAGATATTGTGCGTAGATTAGATGCTACAGGAAAAGAAACATGGGCACAAAATTACCTTAATTATAGAGTAGAAAATTTCAATATCACAGAGCATGGATCATTAGTAGAGATTGCAGCTAGACAAAGAGAGCAATATCAATTAAATGATCAAAATCAAAATGATGGAGAATTATTATGAACGTTAAATTAATATCAGTTACTAAACCAGAAATAGATGGAGTTTATAATGGAGAAGATTTAGTAGCATACTGTGCAAGAGTTAGCAATCCATCTAATCAAATGAATACAGAAACTGCGCCAAAACTTTTAAAATTTTTAATCAAACATAAACATTGGAGTCCTTTTGAAATGGTTGATATGACAGTAGAGATTAAAACTAGTAGAGCAATTGCAGCACAAATATTAAGACATCGCTCTTTTTCTTTTCAAGAGTTTAGTCAAAGATATAGCGCAGCAAATGAATTTGAAGATGTTGAACTTAGAATGCAAGGAGATAAAAATAGACAAGTTGGAGAAGAATTAATATCTAGAAATCATCCAGAGTATGATAATGTGACTACTTTTATGATGGAAAGTTTAGCTATGGCTCAAGATTGTTATGATTTAATGATTCAAGCTGGAATCGCTAAAGAAGTAGCTAGAATGGTTTTACCATTAACAACTCAAACAACAATGTATATGAAAGGTTCATTAAGAAGTTGGATTCACTATCTCGATCTTAGAACAGAAAAAAATACTCAAAAAGAACATAGATTAATTGCAGAAGAATGTAAAAAAATATTTATCGAACAATTTCCAACTATATCGGAGGCTTTAGAGTGGAAACTGGAGTAAACATTCATCAAATATTGACTAGCATGGGATATTCTCTAAAAGATTTTGGAAGAGAATATCGAGCAAAACCAATCTATCGAGACAGCGATAATGATACTGTTTTAAGAATTTATAAAGATTCTGGATTTTGGGTAGACTTTAAAGAGAATATTAGTGGAGATTTCAACTCTTTAGTCAAGATGAGTTTGAAACTTGAAACAGAAGAGCAAGCTAAAATTTGGTTAAAAAATAATAATTTTCAACATATAGTAAATAAAGATGAAAAACCTAAAATTAAAGAAAAGAAAACTTTTGATAAAGATCTTCTTTTAAAATTAAATAAAAACCATGAGTATTGGATTAACAGAGGAATTGAAGAAAATGTATTAAAACAATTTCAAGGCGGAATTGCTAACGCTGGAAAGATGAAAGACAGATATGTATTTCCAATATTTAATAGTAAAAATGAAATTACAGGATTTTCTGGTAGAGATATAACAAATAAAAGTAAAATTAAATGGAAACATTTAGGAGATAAAAGCTCATGGTGTTATCCAATGTTTTTAAATGTAGAAGATATTAAAGAGCGCAAAGAAGTATTTTTAATTGAAAGTATTGGAGATTGTCTAGCTCTTTATCAAGCTGGAATAACTAATACTATTGTTACTTTTGGATTAGAAATAAGTATTTCAATACTTAACTTTTTGCTTAAGATTGATCCGAATAAAATTTATATATCATTTAATAATGATTCAGAAAAAAATAATGCTGGAAATCAAGCTTGCGAAAAAGGAATGAATAAATTATTAAGATATTTTGATGCAAGACAACTTTCTATTAAACTTCCAACAAAAAAAGATTTTGGAGAGATGAATAAAGAAGAAATTTTACAATGGAAAAACAATCTTTAAAAACATTATCGGCATCAAGAATTAAAACTCTTGAAACTTGTTCTTGGGTTTATTGGCTTAATTATCATGCTAAAGTTCCTCAATCTCAAAATGATGGAGCTTTAAGAGGAACTATTTGCCATACTGTTTTTGAATTACTTTTAAATAAAAGACATTTAAAAAATTATAAAAGAATCATTAAGAAAAATTCAATAGATGGCGATAAAGCTATTGCAAGATTAGTTAAGAAGCTTGCTAAAAAAGTCGAGTTAAAAGAAGACAATTATAAACTATTAAATGACATGATATTAGTTGGTCTTAAAAATGACTTCTTTGGAGAAGGAGGAGAAATAGTCAAGCCAGAGTACGAGTTTGATATAACGAATGAAGAACCTAAATATCATATTAAGGGTTTTATAGATAAACCTATTAAAATCAAAAAAGAAATGCATATAATTGATTATAAAAGCTCAAAATATAAGTTTAGGGGTGATGACCTTGAAGCTAATATTCAAGCTATGATGTATAGTCTTGCTAGTAAAAAATTATGGCCAAAATTAAAACCTATTGTTAAATTTTTATTTTTAAGATTTCCAAAACAACCAATACAAGAATTGACTTTTGACGATAATCAACTTAAGGGATTCGAGCATTATCTACAGCATATAAATGAATATGTTAATAGTTTTGATGAAAATTCAGCACAAGCAAATTTTGCAGCTGATAATGCTAAAAATAAATGGATGTGTCAAGTTGGTGGATGGAAATGCCCATATAAAGATCCATATGAGTATTATGTAAAAATAAATGACAAAAATGAAATAATTGAAACTAGCTTACAAAATGATTTTAAAAATATTAAAGGATTTAAAATAGAAATAAGAAAATATGAAGGATGTCCAAAATTTAACAATAAATCAATATCTAAAGATGATGACTTTTTAGATTGACATATTAATATATTATATATATAATAGCCCAATGGAAGTATTACCACTTTTTAAGTCTCATTATAGTATAGGCAGATCAATTCTTACTTTAGAAGATGAAGATATTTCTGAAAATGATCCAGATTCAATTATTGACATAGCTAAAAAGAATAATATAAAAGATTTATTTTTAATTGAAGATAATATGTCTTCTTTTCTTCAAGCGTATACTAATTCCAAAAAGAATAATATTAATTTAAGATATGGATTGAGATTATCAATCAATGATAATATAGAAGATAAAACAGAAGAATCAAGGAGTAAAACATCAAAAATAATTATATTTTTTAAAACTAATGAAGGTTATATTAGACTTATTAAAATCTTCACAGAAGCAGCGAAGAATGGATTTTATTATGAACCAAGAATTGATTATAAAACATTAGAAAAAATGTGGTCAGATAATGATTTGATGCTTTGTGTTCCATTTTATGATTCTTTTATTTTCAACAATACTTTAAAAAATTCTATTTGTATTCCAAATTTCAACTTTACTAAACCAGTAATGCTTTTAGAAAATAATTGTCTTCCTTTTAATTCTCTTATAAAAGAAAAAGTAATTAAATATGCCGAGGCAAACAAATTAGAAGTTTTAAATGTTAAAAGTATTTATTATAAAACAAAGAAAGATTTTAAATCTTATCTTACTTTTAGATGCATTAATAATAGAACAACCTTAAATAAACCAGAACTAAATCATATGAGCAGCGATGAATTTTGTTTTGATTCTTGGAAAGAACAAGTAAATGTTAATTAAAAAATTAACTATTAATGGCACTAAAGCTATCCAAAGAGAAGATCGAGAGGATAGGCTTAGAGATTATAAACAATGGATTTATGATCAACCTAAACTATATGCATCTGATATTGACCAAATTGAATGGGGCTACCAAAATGGCGAAGAAGAACCAGTAGCAGTTCTTGAATTAACGAGAATTGATAGAAAATTTAGACCTTCAGATAAATATTTTGAAGCAATTATTCATAGATTTTTTGTAAGAGATACTCAAGCTAGAAGAATTATAAAAGTTGCAAAAAGATTAGGAGTTGAAGCATATATTGTTGCTTTTTTACAAGATCTTTCTGGATTTTCTATGTATAATCTTTGCAAACAAGATGGATGGAAGCATATTTCTCCACAAGAATATTTAAATTGGCATTATCAAATAAGAGGATTAAATGGATTTATTAAAAGAAATATAGATCCATTTCTAGATTAATATGGACGAGCATCTTTTAAGATATAATAAAAATAAGACTTTTGTTTTTATTGATTTAGAAACATTTAATCTTTGCTTAAACTTTTGCCATAATCTTCCTTGGCAAATTGGACTTATTAAAGCTAAAGGTGATTTTAAAGTTGATAGTAAAAATTTTTATATTAAATGGGATACAGACTTAAAAATAAGCGATGATGCAGCTAGAATTACAAGATATGATCATAAAAGAGTTCAAAAAGAAGGCTTGAATATTAAAGACTCTTTTCCAACAATTAAAGATTGGTTAGATCACGCTGATTATATAGTTGGTCATAATATTTTAGGTTTCGATATTTACTTGATAAAAGAGCTTTATAAAATGATGGGATGTCATTATGAGCATTTATCTAAAAAAATAATCGATACAAATTGTATTGCTAGAGGTATTAAATATGGAACTCCATATAAATCTGATATGAATTTATTAGAATATCAATATAAAATTTATCATACTAAGAAGAAAAATATAAAAAGCTCATTGACAGCTTTAGGAAAAGAGAATAATATAGATCATGATTACGAAAAACTTCACGATGCTATTAATGATCTTGACTTAAACTTAAAAGTATGGAATAAATTAAAATGGCAAATAGAGGTATAATATGGCATCATTAGACGATGTATACGACATGACGCAAAAATTAGAAGATAATAATATTGAATATCTTTTGATTACAATTACTAAAGGCAAAAAACAAGGAAAAGCTGATGTATTTTATTATCTTAAAAATGCTGAATCAATGAGAGTTCTAGCAAAAGGCCTAGAAGCATTTAATCAAGAAATAGATAATATAGAGAGAGATGAAAATTCAGATGATGAATCTTAAAAATTTTACAAAAAATTTTGCTGAAATTGATCTTCCTTTGTATGGAGTAAGATTGCCAGAATTTAGTATAGATAATCTATATAAACATAAAGTAGAAATCAGTGAAGATTCGTCAAACTATGATTTTTTGAGAGCTTTATCTTTAAAAGGTTTTAAAGATTTAAATATTAAAAAAGATTCACCAGAATATAAGAAATATATTGATAGAGCTAAATACGAATTAGATACTTTAAAGGAACTAGGATTTATTGATTATATATTATTAGTTTGGGATGTTATTAATTATTGTAAAGAGCATGATATTCCAGTTGGTCTTGGTAGAGGATCGGCAGCAGGATCATTAATTTTATATCTAATTGGAGTAACTAGAATTGACCCAGTTAGATACAACCTTTATTTTGAAAGATTTATATCCAAGATTCGAGCTAAAAAGCAGGTTATTGATGGAGTAACGTATTTAGATGGTAGTTTAATGTGTGACGTTGATTTGGATATTTGTTATTACAATAGACCTAAAGTATTACAATATTTAGAAGAAAAATTTAAAGGTAAAACTAGTAAAATTTTAACATTAAATACTCTTAGCGGAAAACTATTAATTAAAGAATGTGGAAAAATTGTTGATGAAAAATCAGAACAAGAAATGACCGAAGTATCGTCTCTAATTCCTAAAGTATTCGGTCAAGTAAAAGATATTTCAACTGCTTACGAAGAAGTACCAAAATTCAAAGATTGGTGTGATGCAAATAAAGAAATCTATCAAATAGCTTTAAAATTAAGAAATCTTATTAAGAATAAAGGAGTACATCCATCTGGAGTATTGTTATCTTATGATTATTTAGAGAATGCTTGTCCAACAGAATTATCTAGTGATAAGGAAGCTGTTTCTAGTTTTGATATGAGTTGGGTAAGTTTATTTAATATCAAACTTGATATTCTAGGTTTGAGAAGCGTTTCAGTTGTAGATGATGTTTGTAAAAGTATTGGAAGAAAAGTAACTGATATTGATTTAAATAATGAATCAATATATAGAAATCTTCAAGATTTAAGATCACCACACGGATTATTTCAAATTGAAGCTGATACAAATTTCAGAGTATGTCAAAAAGTTAAACCTAAAAATTTAGAAGAATTGAGTGGAGTTCTAGCACTTGCAAGACCTGGAGCATTACAATTTGTAGATAAATATGCTGCTCATACAAACTTTCAACAATCCGAAAGTATTCATCCATTTTTTGACGATATTCTAAAAGATACTGGTGGGGTTGCATTGTATCAAGAGCAATTAATGCAAATGGCTCACAAAATTGGTTTTACATTAGATGAAGCAGAAATTTTGAGAAGAATCGTTGGAAAAAAGAAAACGGAAGAAATTAAAGAATGGCAATCAAAAATTAAACAAAAAGTAAAAGAAAATAAACTTCCAAAAGAAGTTGGAGATATTTTATGGAAGATTATGGAAGATTCTGCTAATTATTCATTTAATAAATCTCATTCACTAGCTTATGCAGCTTTAGCAGCAGTTACAGTCTACTTAAAATTTAATTATCCTCAACAATTCTTTTTGTCTTTATTGAAGATGACTCGGCATGAACCAGATCCAATTGGAGAAATTTCTAAGATTCAAAAAGAAATGGCATCTTTTGGAATCAAACTTTTAAGACCACATGTTATTAAATCTGAAATGGACTTCTCAATTGAAGGCCAAGATATTAGATTTGGTTTACTTTCTGTAAAAGGAATTTCTGATAAATCAATTGAAAAATTAAATAGTTTTCGAAATAAATATTCAAATAAGTTTGAAATTTTTCAAGCAGCAGAAGAAGCAGATTTAAATATAGGAGTATTATGTTCTTTGATTCAAGCTGGAGCATTAACTGGATTTAAACAAAGTAGAAGCAAAATCGTACTAGAAGCTCAACTTTGGAATATTTTAACCACTAAAGAAAAAAGATATGTTATTTCATTTGCTGAAAAGTTTGATCATGATTTGATTAAGATTATTAAACATTTAAATACTTTTACAGATGAAAAAAATAAAGTAATTATTAAAGGTTCTAGATTAGAAACAATCAAAAGTAAATACGAGCCTTATCTTAAAATTTATAATCAAAATAGTAAAAGCGAAAGTTTCGCTAATTGGTATTATGAGAAAAGACTTCTTGGTTATACTTATGAAAAATCATTAAAAGATATCTTTATAGAAAAGAAAGAAGATTTAATGACTATTAGCGAAATTCTAGATTTACCAGTTAATTCTAAAGTCGCATTTGTTGCGGAAATCATGGATAGTTATTCTGGTACTTCTAAAAATGAAAAGAAAACTAGATTCTTAAGATTAAATACTGGTGATGAAACTGGTAATATTAATGTATTATTATTCAATGATAAGATAGATAATAATAAAACTTTAAATAAAGACAAGAATTTCGAAGAAAAAAATATTGTTATATTTAAAGGAATTAAAAAAGAAGATTGTATATTTGCAGATATTGCAGCAATTCAAGATCATCAAATTTATATGAAATTAAGCGAATTAAAAAGAAGTACTTAATTAATATATAAGTCTATTAAATTTTTTTTATATTTATAAACTCCATATAAATGAATAGTTTTTGATTCTAAAAAAAATTCTTTAATATCAGGAGAATATATATAATTATGCGTTTTTGATGTTAATGGCGCTAATTCTTTATAAAAATAACATACATTTTTTTCAAAAACTTTACAAGCATTAGCTATATGATATTGTTCTGCTACTACTGAAGTAGTCCAATCTCTAAAATCAGAATTTAATTTATAATGTTCATTATTAGTTTTTAAAAAGAAATTTTCATTTTCTTTGTCTAAAATCATATTAATTGATGCAGCCGAAAATATTTTGAAAAAATTATAATCTTCTCCACCTATTATTCCACAATTATAAGCATAATTCGCATTATTATCTTTACAGAAATATTTATTTATACAAATTTTATTAAAATAATCAATATTATAATATAATCCTTTTAAATTTCTTTCTGGAGATTGAACAATTATATCTTTTTTTAAAATATATTGTGGTATTTTTTTAAAAATTAAAAAGTCATAATCGAGATGAATAAAAGCTTCATTTTTATCTGCTATTTTATTTAAAGCATACATTTTACCTAAACACCATACTTGATAATATTTTTTAGGCACACAATCTAAATAAGTATCTATAGATGCAAATTTTATTTTTTTAAATATTTCTTTCCCTAAACTATCAGTAATAAGATGTACTTCACCATTATATTTATTAATCAAATTGACAGATTTTTCAGTTAATTTTAACATTAATTTCTGTTGATCTTCAGTCTTATTCCTATCAGCATAATTCCAATAAGACATATAAAATTTCACTATTAATTTACACTTTTAAATCAAAATATTTGACATTCATTAATAAGTATAGTATTATCTCAATATGATATCATTTTATAAACCTAATAGCAAAAATACAGGAACAGCCTGTAGTTTCACAGTAAACTCAAAAGATGCTTCAATTTGGGGATCTTTAATTAAACAAAGCTCATGGAATGAAGCTAAGAAAATTGGTTCTTTTTCAAGTAATCAAAATAATCCTAATAAAAGTGTTAAAGTTAAATTTTCTTTAACAGAAGCAGCTGGTATTCTAGATGCAATCGAAAGAAATACCGAATTTTCTGCATATCATACTTCTGATAAACAAACTACTAGAATTAAATTCTGCCCATACATTCGAGAAGATAAACAAGTTGGATTTTCATATTCTGTAAATAAAGAAGATAAACAAAATAGCGAAAATAAACAATCATATCTAATTGGTTTTTATTTTAATGAAGCTAGACTCATTAAAGAATTTTTATCTTATGCCTTGAATTCAGTATTTGAAGCTCAAAGAATTGAAACAATTAAAAATCTAAAAAACTCTAAAAAAGAACAACCAGAAACTCCAACTACAGAAAGCTCTGATAATCAAGAAGATAGCGAACTTTGGTAGTTGAATGAAGAAAAAGAAACTATTATATCAATCTGATTTTAGTTTAGCCAAGACAGGCTTCGGAAGAGCAGCGAAAGCTCTTCTATCTTATCTATATAAAACTGGTAAATATGATATAACTCACTATTCTTGTAGTCTACCTTATGTTCATCCAGAATTTGAAAGAACTCCATGGAAAACTGTTGGATCATTACCAAATAATCCTCAAGAACTACAAGAATTAAATAAAGATCCTAATGTAGCTAGACTAGCTAGTTATGGCGCGCATTATTTAGATAAAGTTATTCAAGAAGAAAAACCAGATGTTTATATTGCAGTTCAAGATATTTGGGGTATAGATTTTGCTGTAGAAAAGAAATGGTTTAATAAAATAACTTCTGTATTATGGACAACACTAGATTCATTACCTATTTTGCCAGCTGCTCTTACAAAAGCTAATAAAATTAAAAATTATTGGATTTGGAGTAATTTTGCTACAAAAGCAATGCATGAGCTTGGTCATACTCATGTTAAAACTATGCATGGACCAATTGAAACTAAAAACTTTTATAGATTAGAAAATTCCAAAAGAGAAGAACTTAGAAAAAAATTTAATATTCCATTAGATGCATTTATAGTAGGATTCGTTTTTAGAAATCAATTAAGAAAAAGCGTCCCAAATTTATTAGAAGGGTACGCTTTGTGGAAAGCTAGAAATCCAGAAGTAAAAAATACTTTTTTGCTACTACATACGTCTTGGGAAGAAGGA
>Ga0214923_10004350_pt1 | contig 17161 bp, 10 predicted proteins | sample LL1510_MetaG_FD_177993 | JGI IMG/M metagenome (GOLD analysis project Ga0214923, IMG submission 177993) | Freshwater microbial communities from Lake Lanier, Atlanta, Georgia, United States - LL-1510 | ecosystem: Environmental > Aquatic > Freshwater > Lake | place: USA: Georgia | collected... | reverse complement strand
TAATAAAAGTTTTTCTAATTTAGATTTGAGTATCTTATATTTATTTCTTTCATATAATATCTTATACATTTGATCATATGTTATTAAAAAACTATAATTACTTGATAATATTTTATGAATATCATCAATAAATTTATCAAATATTTCTATTGATTTATTTATATATTTATCTACTATTTCTATTCTATTATCATTCATCATCTTTATTTATTTTCATCATTATTATCTTATTTATTATAAATAAATATTTTTTGCAATTTTTTTATTTAATTGAGTTATGTGAGTCATATATAGTTATTATCATATAATTATTTATTATATATATATATATTATAAAAATATAAAAAGTAATAAAATCAATTAGAATTATTTAGTAAATCAGAAAATGAATATTAAAAATCATCATCATTAGATAATAAATTAATTAAATATTTATAATCAGGTTTATCATAAAAATCTAATTTATAAACATATTCAAAATATTATATAAGATAATTAGGTAAATAACTATCATTTATACTATCTCTAAAATCCTATTTTATTTTTAAATATTATATCTATTATATTTCTTCATCACTATCTATATTTTCATCTTTTATCCATTTTAATTCTTTATTATATAAATGTAATAAAATATAACCAATAGATTCTAAATCATCTTTTCTGGAAGTAGTATAATTATTTAATTAATCGATTGATGCATATTTTTTATTACCACTAAATAATTTTTTTTATTTTTCAATATGTTTATCATCTATAATATAATATTTTGATAAACCAAAATCTATTATATATACTTAATTATTATCTATATCAATTAAAATATTATCTAATTTTAAATCTCTATGAACTATATTTTTTTTATGAATATATTTAATATTTTAAATTAATTAGATGCCAATTCCTTATATAATATCTTTTGTAAAATTATTAAAATATTATATTTATAATCTATATAAACTATATTCAACATATTACATTACTAAACAATTATATTAAAATTTTGTAAAATATTGATAGATCCATAATATTCCTTATTAAATATTATATTCATTGAGATCATAATAATATTCATCTTCATGTTAATCATTATCAAAATTATTTAATTCACTATAAATTTAAGATTCTTTATCTAATAATTTTTTATTTTATTTTTCATAAGCAACTTTAATAATAACTAATTATTTATTTTAAATATTTTCACATAATAAAATATCACTAAATGCTCCACCATTTAAAAATTTAATTAATTTATATTTTTTATTATATATTTATCCAATCTAAAAATAATCCATTATATAATCAATAATATAAATATTTTTTTATATTATTGATAAATAAATAATCTAATTTTATTCATAATCATATCATAATAATATTTGATTAAATCAATATCATCTAATAATATCATAGCATGTTTAAGATTTCTAAATATCCTCATTTTATATAATTATATAAAACTATAATTATAATTTATTTATTATAAAAATGAATGATTTATATCAACAATTATTTTTAAATATATCTAATAAACAAAAATTATTTGAATTATTAGATAATGGTGTAAAACCAGATACAATTATATTAAATTCATATTTAGATACATGTTCTATTTATAATAAAGATAAATGTGATATGAATATAACAAAAAAATTAATAGATAATGGTGCTAAAGTTGAATTAAATTCAGTATATAGTGCAGCATTACGATTAGGTAATGATATTGATCATTTTAATTATATATTTGATAATTATAAAAGAAATAAAGAAGATGATGAAAATATATTAGAAATAGCATGTTTTACAAATGATGAATATAAATATAATTTAGTAAAAAATTTATTAGATAGATATAAAATAAAACCATCAGATAGAACATTATTAAAATGTGTAAAACATCATAATCAAATAAGAAATATAGAATTAAAAGAAAAAGAAATACAATTTAATGATTATTTTTATAATATTTATAAAAAATATAATAAATAATTTATATTTTAATTTTTTTATTAGATTTTAATTCATCTAATAATATTTTAATATATTTTATATTAGTTATATTATCAAAATTACATTCTAAATGAAATAATAGATCATTTACTAGATATTGATTTGTAGATTCACTTAAATAAAAATATAATAAAACATTAAAATTAATTTTATTTAGATCATTAGATAAAATTAATTTCTTATAATTGTTATGAAAACAAGATAATGAAGTAGATTTAATAATATGAATTCTTTCATCATATGGTATAATATCTAAATGATTATTAGTTATATATACTAAATCATCATAATTATATTTATTACAATCATATAATAATTGACATATATATTTATATACTTTATGATCTTTATTTTCATTATATAATTTTAAAAAATCTGTTGTGAAATTAGGATGATATTTTGTAATATGATCTAATAATAGATATAATTTGTTATCAATATAAAATCTTTTATCAATAATAGATCTTTTATTAGAAATATGATGATGTAGAGTGAAATATAATTCAAAAAATACACATATATCTATTTTATTAGATTCTTTTAAATAATTGATTAATATAGCAAAAAAATCATTTTTATAATTATAATTAGATTTAACTTCAATCAATTTATCTAAACAATTAACATTAAAATCAGTATAATCTAATAAATAATATAAATTATGTTTATAAGTATATAAATCATTTATATAATTATCATTTAGATGTTTAAAATAATCAAAAACATTAATTAAATTCATTTTAATAAAATAGAAATATGTTGCAATATAGATATTAACTGGTTTAATATATTCATTATCTAAATATTTATAATTATATGATAATATTTCATCTAAATTAATTAATTTAATTGATTTACCATTAGATTTATCATTATATACAATTTTACAATTATATAAATGATCTATATTAACATTTAAATTAAAATATTCTTTTATTGTATTTATTTGAATAATGATATTAGTATAAATACTTGGTTTTGTATCAATATCACCATAGGTGCCTGCGGTATCTAATAGATGTTTATTGATTAAATTTGAAAATACATTATGACATATATAATCATTAATATTTTTATATCTTAATGTAGCTATTTCAAAACGTATATCATCATTATTAAATATTAAATCATTAATTTTAACATTATGTTGTCTTAATTTAAAGAAACGAAAGAAGTTATAATCATCTACATAACTTAAATCAGTATCAATAAATTCTAATATTTTAATAGAATTTTGTTTAATATTTTTTAATAATTTAATAAAATTGTTCATTTTCACCAAAGGTGTCTGTGCTAATATATATATAATTCATTAAGTAATATTATTATTATTATAAATAAAATATTTTTTCAATTTTTTGTATTAGATGTTAATAAGAAAATTTATTATTTTTTTACTAACTTAATATTTTTAACAATATAAAAATATCATTATATATGATATTATATGGATATTGAATTATAATAATAATCATACTAAATATATAAATTATTATAATAATTAGAGTTAAATTTTTAATTAAATTAGAAATAATTATATTTAGATCTTAGAAAAGATTATTATAAAATTTTGAATTAGATTAATGATATATAATTATCAATAAAAATATAATAAGAATAATAATATATAAATGATAATAAAGAAAGAATATTAGATGAAGATCATGATATAGCAATAGATTTATTTATAATAGATTAAGAGAAATAAAAATATAAATATTCACAAATATATGAATAAATAGTTCTAAAAGATATTTAATTAGATAACAAATAATGTTTAATTTGTTTGAATGATTATATATAATAATATAAATGTGACCATTGTGATGAATAAATATTATAAAATGATTTAATATATTGTAATAAATGTAAGAAAATTATATCACATACACATTGTATGAGTCATTATAATAATATATAATAATGTATCTAATGTAAATAGAAATATTGATTATCTAAGATATTTGTGATATACAATATCATAATCTAATTATAATAATTTGAAAAATGATAAATATTAGATGCCACAGGTACCGAATTATCTTTAGATAATTCGCTAGCGCAAAAAAATGTTGTAAATACAACATTTTTTAACGGTACCTACGGTGATATCCTTGTATATCAAATATATAATAATAAATAATAATAATGAATGATACGCAATTATGAATATCTAATGATTATAAATAAAAGATATTAGATGTTATAATTGCGTGAAAAAATTGATAATTATAATATCTTATAATAAATTAAATATGATTAGTTTATTATAATATACAAAATGGATAATTTAATTAATATTGACTTATGTAATGCTGTTAAAAATAATGATATTTATAAAATAATTGATCTATTTAATACCATTGATAAACAACTATTTTATAAAACATTATATATTTTATTACCAAAAAGTATCAATAAAGATCTATTACAACAATTAAATCAAACTAATATATTAAATTATTATATTGATGAATCTATTATTAAATCTAATTTCTCATCTTTAACTTATTTATTATCTCATGATTTTCTATATAATAAAATATTTTATCAAATATATAATAATTATACTAATAATAATCATATATCTTTATCAGTTATTAGATTCACTTTTATAAATAATAATTTTGATTTCTTTCATAAATTATTTGAATTAGCTGATAGAAATAATATCAAAGTATTTTATGATTACGATTATGATGATAATGATTTGGGTCATTTTTTATTTCATATAAAATTAGTTGAAACAATAAATGATTATGATAAATATGATAAAAATGAAATATTTAATGTAATATACAAATATTATTTGAAACATAATGAAATAGTTATAGATTATATTAAACCTGCATTTAAAAAACAAGCTTATAAATTCATTATTGATACTTATAATTTTAATAAAAATATTAAACAATTAACACATTTTGATGAATATATTTTAGATTCAATAACTGAAGTGAATATTGTCCATAATGAATTATTTAAATATTTCTATGATTTAAAATTATTTAATAAAGATATTATAATTAATATAATTTATAAAACAAATGATTACAATATAATTAAACAAATATTAGATGATAAAATATTATTAATAGATGAAATAATTAATATAGTATTAAAACATGTTTTATTAGAAGATAATCATTATAATGATATAGAAGATGATTATATTATAAATAAAAATATAATACATATATTAAAATATTTAATAGATAAAAATATGGATGTAAAAGAATATATAAATATAATATTTGAACATAGACATATATCATATATATTAAAAATATTATTAAATGAAAATTATGATGATGAAATTAATTTAATGATATATAATAAAATAAATAATATATCATTAAGTGCTGAAAGTGATAATATAGTCTTATTTATTATTAAAAATATATATAATAAAAAATTAATTAGATTAGAAGAAGATAGAATATTAAATTATTTAAATAATAAAATGATAATTCGTGTAGAAGTTATTAAATATATAAATATGTTAGATGATAAAATAATAGATAGATATAAAAATATTAAAGATTATAATGATAAAATAAAAGAATATATAAAAGAGATGGATAGAAATATAGAAATAATACCATTAGATGTATTAAAAGAAATATATAATTATGTGATATAATTATAATGTTATAAATTTATTTTATTCATTATATTAAAAAATTGAAAAAATATTTTAATATAATATTCATTATATGTTTATTATTAAACACATAATATCAATATTTTTTATACATTTTCACAAAACAAGTATTTTCTAAAAATGAATTTTTTATAATAAGTAACTAATTATATACCTAATATGGAATAAACTAAACAATAATTAATTGATTTGTCATTAAATATTGTTTAAAATGTTTAATATGGTTTATCTGGTATATAATCTGAACTTATAAATTAATCTTAATTATAATCTTAATTATAATCTTAATAATAATCTTAAACTATAGATGATGATTATGATATTATTACTAATAATATTGGAGATATATTTTAATATAATTTATAATAAAACTAATTAACAAAATTATAAATTGAATAATAATTTAAGAAATTAGAAGACTAAATTAATGAAAATAAATAATTATTATTAGATTAATTAGAATTATAATAAAAAAACTTAGAAAATAGATTATAATCTAGATTATAAAAATAATGAATATATATCATCTTTAGTTTATTTCTTTTCATAAATATATTTATATTTTTCTTTATCTATTATATAATTAAAATGAATATATATATTGAAAAAGTTAATTATTATGAAAAACAATATAATAATTATAAATCTGATAAATATTTATATAAATTAAATAAGTATTTATATAAATTAAATGGCGGTGGTGGTAATACTACTACTAATAAAAATAATAAAACAATTTATAATTATACTAAACATAATATAATTAAATATTTTGATAAAGATACTAATATATTATATCTACATATAAATCAAAAATCTAGATGGAATATATATGATTTTAGAGATTATTTAAAATATAATAATATAGTAAATAATATAAAATTTAAAAATCTTGAATTATTAAAAGAAACTAAATGTATTTTAGATGATAAAGATAAAATAATTATTTTATCGGCTAATATTGGAAAATTATTTAATTATCCTAATGAACAAAATATAACTATTATAAATAATAATATAATAAATAATATTAAAATAATATATTATATTGATAAAATAGAATTTACTAAAGAACAAGAATTAGAACGTGATATAAAAAATAATAAAAATCAAATAAAGTTTTTAATAGATGATAAAATTAGTGATTTAAATGTTTATATTATTAAATTTAATGAATATATTTATGATTTAAAAGAATTAAATAATACAAGAGATGGTAAATATATGACTTTAATTGATAGGATTCAAAAAGATTTAATAAAATTAAAAAATGATTTAAACAAAAATAATAATATTGATAAAATAATAAATGATTTAAACAAAAATAATGATATTGATAAAATAATAAATGAATATAATGAAAAAACCAAAAAAAATAGTGTCAAAATAGATAAGAAAATTTCAGAATTAGAAGAAATATATAAAACTTATATATCACCAACATTAAGTGAACAAATAACTAAAATGAAATATTTTAAAATAATAGATGATATAATTAATAATAATAATAAATTTATTAATGATAAAAAAAATATTGATGATTATATTAAAACCAAAGAAGATGAATTAAAACAAATAAAAAACAAATAATTTTATTTCTTATTTATTATTTCATAGATATATTTATATTTTTCTTTATCTATTATATGTTTATTATCTATTAAAAATTCTCTATATATATTATTCATATTTTCATGTTTTATTATATACTCTATATAATCTAATAATTGATATTTATGTTTTTCTTCTATTTTTATTTTTTTATAATTTTCACATATATATTCTATCATTAATATATCTATTATCTCATCTAAATCATCATTTATTAAATCTATTATTTTAACATCCGTTATTAATTTATTTTCATTCATATAATTTAAAAAATAATTACAATATGAATATATTATATCATCATCTATTATCTCTATTTTTGTCATATCTATCTTCTCATTTATTATTATATTTTTAATTATTTGTTTTAAATATCTATACATATTATAACCATATGTTGATGTATTATTATCACTAGAAGTATAAAAATATTCTATCATATTCTTATATATTATATCATAAACATTTTTATTATTTAATGTAATATTAATTAATCTTTCATCATCTGTTGAATATAATAATTGTAATAAATCTAATTTAATATTATTATTATTTAATAAATTATTTATCATTATAGAATTACAATTAAATATAAAATTATTTATTATATGTTTATATGATCTAATTGATGTTATATCATTAAATAAATATGATATATCATTATTCATTATATCATTTCTTATATATTTATCTATTATTAAATATGGATATGATCTTGGTAATATATCATTATAATAATTTATTAATATTTCTTTATTTTCATCTATTATATTAGTATTTAATTTATGATTTAATATATGAATATAATTATATTTATTTAAACTCATTATATTTTCAAATAAATGATTAATATCTTCTTGTGATAAATCCATATTTCTAAATATTTCATTAAATATATTATAATTATTAATTTTATCATATAATGGTTTATAATCATCTAAAATTAATAATAAATCTAATATTTCTTTATTATATTTATCATATGAATTATTATTTTCATCATGAATATTAATAATACTTAATATATATAGATCTAATAATTCTTCATTTTTCATTAATTCATTTAAAATCTTAGATTCTATTAATTTATCTATTTCATATTGAATATATTTCTCTTTATATTCAATATATAATTCATCATATTTCAAATCTTCACCTTTTAAATCTAATAATTCTAAATTTAATTTTAATTCTTTACAACAATATCTATAATCTAGATCAAAATAATCATATAAATATTTTATTAAAATAGTTTGTAATTCAATAATATCATTAGAATAATTATCATTAATATTGATAGATATGTGATTATATTCTATTTGTTTCATCTTTTATATAATATATAAACTATAATATTTTTTATATAATAAACTATTTTATAATATTTTATATAATTTTCATAAAAAATAAATTATTTTTTCATAAAAATATAAATTAAATGAAAAAATTTTTTGGCCTTGGCTTAAAATTTTGGCCAAACTCTCTCTCTCTCTCTCTGGTTATTAATTTAATCAAAGATCATATGTGCAAATTTTGCATAATTTCTTTTCATGATATATTTATTGATTATTTTTATTTATATTTATTATATAAAATCTTTATTATATCTTGCATAATTTGCATAATTTGCATCTTTTTGCACAATTTGCATCTTTTTTATTATATATGTATTTTGTATCTATTAATTATATTATTTTATTATATTTTTACTTTATAATCTTAATAATAAAAAATAAGAATAATATAAATAAATAAAATATATAGATTATTTATAATAATAATTCATAATGGTAAGGGAGAAGCACTAGGCTTCAGCCTTAGCTTCGGGGACCTCAGGTGGAATATAAATGTAATCTATGTAATAAAATATTTAATAGAAAATCAGTTTTTGATAAACATAATCAAAGAAAAAGTTTATGTATTGATAAAAATACTATAAATGATCTAAATGATAATCTTGCACACAAAAACACTCAATTGCACATTTTAGCACCTAAAATAAATGATAAAAAAAATAATAATATAATAAATAATGAAATATTACAATCTATTTTTAATCTTATAAATAATAAAAATAATATTAAAAATGTTAAAGATGATATAAAATGTCAAATATGTGGTTCAACATTTACAAGAAACTCGAGTTTACAAAGACATATGAAAAATATATGTGATAAAAATGATAATGAAAAAATATTATTACATGAAATAAAAGAATCTAAAAAAATAATAGTTGAATTATTAGATAAACAAAAAAAATTAGATAATGAATTTGAAAAATTAAAAGTTAATGAATTATCATTAATTAATTATAATGATGATACAATAGATATATCTAATAAAAAAATAGCTAGAAGAAAAAATAATAATTTAACAAATACAAACTCAAATAATAATGCAAATAATAATACAAACTCTAATAATAATAATAAAATAATAAATAATAACTCTAATAATACTAATATTAATATATGTAGTATTGGTGCTGAAGATATATCTAAATTATCAGCTAAAGTATTAAGAAATATGTATGTATGTGACAATGAGAAATTATTTTTAAATTCAGTAGAAGGTATTAATTTTAATCCTGAATTACCTCAAAATCATAATATAAGTTATCGTAATTTGAGATCTAATGATTGTCAAGTTTATGACGATAATAAGTGGTGTACAATGGACATTAAAGAAGTTATTAAAATGTTATTATCATCACATAGCTATTATATTAAACGTATTATATTAGAGAATAATAATCTCAAGTTATCTAAATATATACGTGATAATATTATGTTAGAATTGATCAAATATAATAGAAATATTGTTAAACAAGATGAAATAGATAGAGTTATGGAAGATTTAGAAATTACTGTTTTAGATGATATTGAAATTTGTCATGAAAAAATATATAATAGTTTTAAAAGATTATTATATGATAAATCAAAAGAATTAAATATTAAGACTAAATAAATAAGTTGATTGTCATTAAATTATAAATAATCAAATATAAGTTTTGATACATCATAACCTATATTTGATTTATTATTTAATTTTGATATAAATGATATTTTAAGATTATAATTTAATAAGTTATTCTCTAAATTTTTATAATTATTTTTTTTTATTTCACTTCTATATTTATCTAAATATCTATAAAATTTTTTATTAAATTCATTATTATTTATTGATGATATTATATTATTTATTAAATTATTTTTTATTATATTTGATGATTTTATTTCATTATAATATTTATTTATATATTTTAATAAATTTATATCTTTATGATCTATATTATTATTTATGATATTTCTAATGATATTATTACTTGCTATATGAATATATTTAAAAATACATGAATTTAATATTTCATCTAGATAAACATATTCATTTATACATTTTTTTAATAAATCATAAAATATAACATATGATGATTTTATTTCATTATTTTTAATAAAATCATTAAGTATAAAAATTATTGAATCTTTATTTAATTTATCAAAATCATAATCAATATTATTTATAAATATATGTCTAATAAGATATTGTAAAAATATTAGTTCATATTTACATGAATCAATATCATTTTGTGTCATTGTAAGATTTGTATAATTATTAAATTTATAACTTTGAATAGTATTATCAATATTATAAATATATTTAAATATAAAATCTAAATATTTATAATCACATGGTTTTATAACATGATCTAATACTAAATTATTTATTTTATAATAATTAACTATTTTATTTATATCATCATTATTATAAATATCATTTTTTATTATATATATAATACAATCAAAATATCTATTATTAGATAATATAGCATTAAATATGATATTAAATTTGTCTAATGAATTTGAATTAAATGTATAAGATAAGAAGTAATTAATTGAATCTTTATTTATTAAACCATTATTAAATTTATTACTATTATTAGTAAAAACTTTATCAATATTATCTAATATCATATTTCTATATTTTTCAATATCAATATCAAAATATTCTAATATATCAATATCTCTAAATAAATTTAAATAAATATCATTTTTGAATGGTATTGGTATGTTATTTATTTCTAATAATTTTTTCCATAATCTAGGATATTTTACATTCCATTCTTTATAACTTTTTTGTTTATCTTTGTCATGTATATATAACATTATATCTTGAAAACCATAATATTTTATATTTTCATTTATAAATAATAATATTATATCTCTTTCTTCATCTGTTTTTATATATTTAATTATATTATATATATGATTTCTTTTTATAATATAATTATCACCAAAGGTGCCTGCGGTATCATTTTTATCATCTAATAATTTTATATCATTTATATAATCATATATATTATAAATATCTAAATTTAATAATTTTTCATCAATTAAAATATTTCTATTGATTAATTCGATAAAATGATCTTTATTTAAAAAATCTTTAGATGAACTAAATAATTCATAAATATCATCATTATTAGTCATATTTTTAATATTATTCATTATAGTGTAATAATTAGACATTATAGTAAATCAATTATTATTTATTTAATATATTATAATTAATTATTTTTTTCAATTTTTTTAATAGATATATTTCTTTAGAAATCTATCTATTAAAAATAATTGGTATGAGGATTAAAATATAGTTTTATTTATAAAACTATATTTTAAGACCAGGCACAATTTTTTTTATAAGAGGTATTATTATATGATAAATAAATAATAATTATTACAAGAGGTAATATTGTATGATAAATAAATATAATATAAAAAAATATATATAGTATATAATATATATATGGCAACACAAAATAATGTTATTGTAACAAATAATAATGATTGTTTAATTAAAGATATTAATAGATTAAAATTAGATAATGGATATAATGATAAATTAAGAGATGATACAGCAACAAATTTACAAAATCCATTAAATTGGATTACTACTGGTGAAAGATTTGCTTCTAAATTAGGAAGAAAAGGAGGAGTAGTATATGGAGGTAATGCAAAATCAAATCAAGAATTTTTTGTTTCTAATGGTTCATGTAATAATAAAGGTGATAAATTTAATGAAGATACTATATTTGAATGGTGTTCTATGGGAAAATCTATTATTGGATTTTTATGTTCTAAAATGATAGAAGAATGTTATTTTAATTCAAATACTAAAGTAAAAAATTTTATACCATATGTAACTGGATTAGGAAATTATTATAGTAGTGTTAATTTAAATAATAAACCTCATGAACCATTATATTGGTCTTATGAAACTTCTACTTTCTCTTGGGATGATTTAACTGTTAGTGATTTAATTCATTGTCAATTAGGATTTTTCTGTGAATATTTTGGTTTTTGTGGAGCTTTAGCATTAGGAGTTTTAGGTGAAGAAAATAAAATACCATCATTAGGTTATCCAGCAGATATGAGATATGATGATTATGTTAATGCAGGTTTATTAGGACAAGCTACTATTATTCAATGGTGGAATTTATATCAAAGATATTTAAGAGTTTCATTAAATGGACAAGATGTTAGTAGTCCAATTGGACCTTTACAAAAATTATATACTGGTAATAAATCTTTATCTCAATTAGATTGTAATAGTGCTTTAAAAGAATTAATTGATTTAAATAAATCTACTGATAAAAAAAATCATATTCCAGCTATTTATAAACCAAGATCTTTAACTGTTGATAAAATGAATAATATTGTATCTTCCTCTGTTACTTCTAATTATGATGCTGCTTATTGGATGTTAGCTATATTTTTAGATAATGTAGCAAAGAAAAATGGATATAAAAATTTAGGTCATTATGCTAGAGTTAAAGTTTTTGATCCATTAGGTATGAATGATACTTTTACTATTGGTCAAGATGAAGTATCATTATCTGTTTTAAATAGACAATCTGATTCTTCATTTAGAAGAGATAATATATTTGGATTAAATTTAGCTGGAGAATTTCCAAAATCATTAACAGCATTTGGTTGTGATCCTAATTATACTGTAAATAATCAAGGATTTGGACCTGTAGTATGGTGTAAAGATTATCCAAATGATGGTATTTCTAAATCATGGGAATTTAGAAATGCTACGCCATCAACATCACCAAATTATGGTATTTATGGACCATTAGCTTTTAAAGGATCATTTAGAGATTTTGCAAAATGGTTAAAAGCTATTGCTAATAAAATGGTTACTTCTGATGGTAAAAAATTATGTAGAACTGAAACTTGGAATCATTTTATTAGTCCAAAAATTCCATTTGGAGGACCAAAAGTTTCTTATCCTAGTATTACATTAGATCCTGGTATGAATGGTAATTTATCTTCTTCTATGGCTTTTTGTATGGGTATTGCTAGATTAAATAGAGATTTTTCTAATTATTCAACTTATGGTTATGATGAAAATTCATTATTTTGGGCTGGATTAGGAGGATCTTTTTATAGTGTAGATTTTTCAACAGGTAGTTGGAATATAGTTCATATACCTGAAAGTGCATTATCTATTGGATCATTAAATGTTAATATAGCTGGATTACAAATAGGTATTTCAGCTTGGGATGGTGAAGAACATGCTGAAAGAGTTCATCAATATTTAAACAAATCAAATTAATAATTTTTTAATAAAAATAATTATTTTTATGATATAATGATTATTTTTATATGAGAATATATTTTACGTTATATAATAAAAAAAATTTAGTTTTAATTATATATATGGCAACACAAAATAATGTTATTGTAACTAATAAATGTGATCACAAATGTGAAAATGAAGAAAATTTATCTTTTATGACAAATAAAACATTTGAACAAGAAATTAGATATTCTGGAGTTGATTTAAATAATTCTGGATATGTACCTAAAAATAATCAATATTTAGATAAATTAGGTGTTTCTTCTTATGAAGTTTCAAGTGTTACACCAGTTACTAGTATACCAAATGGTATTAGTAAAACTTTAAATGGTGTTTGTGATAAAGAATATTTATATTATGCTTGGGAATGTGAACATGGAGAAGATATGAATGTTCAAGGACAAGATTATAGTTTTGTTCAAACCGGTTTAAGTTTAGGAGTTAATACATGGAATAATGGTTCTGGTCCTACTTATTTATTAAAAGTTGATAGAAAAACTAATAAAATTGTTTTATCTAAACATCTTGGAGATATTACTGGTTTTAAAACTACTGCATGGACTGATTATCAACAAGCTGGTGATGATGTATGTAGGGGGCCATTATGTTTATATGATGGTCATATTTATTTAACTGGACAAGGACAAAAATATCATACTATAATGAAAGTTAGAGCTTCTGATTTTAAATTAGTTTGGAAATATGAAACTATTAAAGATGAACCATATCAAACTAATAATCCATATTTAAATCAAGCACCAACTAAAATGAGAAATATAGTTGTAATCCCACCAAATCCAAAAGCTTTACCTGGAAGTGTTAGAAGTAAACCTATGGTTGTTGCTGTAAGTACTTCTGTAGAATATGGTAGTGCTATATTTAATTCTATTGTTAAAATGTTTGGATATATTTCAGCAGTAGGTCATTCATGGGGATGGTTACTAGTAACCACCAAACTTGATATTTCTTTATATTTATATATTTTATCAATTATTTTTAATATTAATAAAAAAATATTAAAAATATACTTAATTTAAAGATTTATTATTATATATATAATATGTATATTCATATAATGAATATGTTATTAATATGTTTATATATATAATGAATGTTTTTATGAGTGCTTCTTATATATATTAATAAATATTAATAATATATATTATTATATGAATATACATAAAAAATTAATAGGCGAGTTACACGTCTATAAAACTTGACTTAATGGTGTCTGTTAATATGAAGAGTTATTAATATATATTATTGTAAAAGATAGTATATATTAATAGTGATTTATATGATAATAGTCTATTAATACTTATTTCTTGGTAGCTTAAAACTATCAAGAAATATCAAGTTTGATGTAACGGGGTATGTTGATAATGGAGATAGTGCTAGTAAAGTATGGCAATTTGATACTTGTCCTGATAATTTAAAAGAAGGTGATTTATTAAGTGATACATCATTTGCAAAAAATTTAAATGGTGTTGTTCAAGATGAATTAAGAATTCATGTACAAATGAAAAATGGTTTTGTCTTCCAAGCTGGATCTAGATTAGGTAATGGTCAAGCTAAAACTGATGGTGTACATTATTTTGCTACTACTAGATTAATTAAAAAAGATAATAATGGAGTTTATCAAGTTGTTGCTAATAGTCCTGTACCACCTGTTGATGGTTCTAGACATGAATTTTGTAAATTTGATTTCTCTGTTGGATCTGCTAATTATAATTTATGTAATGGTATTTTTAATCCTGCTTTATCATATACTGGAGTTTATGTTGATCATCAAACTGGTAAAGAAGTTAATCAAAAATTAGAAGTTGTTGCTGATGGTCAAGGATATTCAGTATCAGTAAGTGGATCATTTATTGTAAATCAACCAGTATTCAAAATCTTTTATAAAGAACAAATTGGTAAATATGTTTTAAATGCTGAAGATGCTAGTGCTTTGAATTATTTCGGTGCTGGACATTATTGTAATATTTGTTATGATCCTGTTCATGATTGTGTTATTTTAGGATCTGGTAATATGAATTTACATCCAGTTGATGAAGAATATAGAACTTATAAATATTTAAGATTAGATAGAGCTAGAGATAATAATAATAATTTAGCTCCTAAAACATTAAATGATATAAGAGCACCAAATGTTTTTGGTTTTAATTATGTAAAAAGTGAAAGAAATTTAGTAGGACAACCTTTATTAAATAATTTCTTTGGTAAAGATCAATATAATAGATTAATTGATAATGAAAATTATTTAAATAATCGTAAAAATCATATTGCTAAACAAAGAGCATTAGTTCAAGATTTTGATACTTGGGCAACTAATGGTGAATTTTCTGATCGTTATAGAAGAACTATTCATGGTGCTTTCTATTCTATTAATTTAAGTGATGGAGCTCTTAGATGGGTATTTAGAACTTGGATTCCTGATTATACTGATCATTCAGCTACATTTTTAGGATTACAAACTGCATCATCATATTATAGATCTAATGGAGTTAATCAAGATTGTATGCCTGGTGCTACTATTATTAATTTAAATAATAAAAGATATATGTTATGTGCTAATAAATCAAGAATGTATATTTTAGATTTAGATGCTGCTTATAATACTCAATTAGTTGGAGTTAATGGTGGAGGTAATCAACATACAAAAGGTATTATATCTGGTGTAATAACACCTAATCATCCTGCAGTTATTTATAAAGATGAAGAAAGAGGTATGAATGTTCAAGCTAATTTCAATTCTCTTGCATATAATCCAAATTTAGGTATATTAGTAAATAGATGTCATTTAGTTCAAGATCAAACTAATATATTTTCAGGTGGTCAATGGAATAATAAACATAGAAATGTTGTTTATCAATTAGGTGGAACTGATGATGAATTAATTACTGGTGATATGGGTATATTAGCTGTACCTGGAATTTATGCTAGTGCTTTATATTTCTATAATATACCATCTATTATTAATAATCCAACAGATAGAACTAAATGGAATTGTAATGCTTTTGTATTTGAACAACATCTAGGTGTTACTGGTATTTTTGATGGAGGAGATTGTCAAATGTATGGTGATATCACTTTAGCTGGAACTAAAAATGGTAATTTATATGTTATTGATACAGCTACTTGTAATCTTATTACTACTAAATATATTAATGGTGGTGCTTCTATCACTCCTTTAATGGTTGATGGTATTATGTATGGTTATGGTGGTAATTC
>Ga0214923_10004348_pt1 | contig 17165 bp, 8 predicted proteins | sample LL1510_MetaG_FD_177993 | JGI IMG/M metagenome (GOLD analysis project Ga0214923, IMG submission 177993) | Freshwater microbial communities from Lake Lanier, Atlanta, Georgia, United States - LL-1510 | ecosystem: Environmental > Aquatic > Freshwater > Lake | place: USA: Georgia | collected 2015-10-15 | reverse complement strand
AATCGAAGGCTAGTGTTCCCCAACTCCATCCGGTAGCATCCATCCCCGAAAGCTGTGCCATTTCACTAAAAGTGCCATCCTGGTTATTAATCTGTAAAGTGTTGGCAGTAAACTGATGATGCAATTGCAGCCGATTGCGTGCATGCTGCACATCATATCCATCAAACCGAATGGTTGTTTTTAAGCGGTAATCATTTTCGGGCAACATTTCAGCCGTAAATATATCTGGGTATCCATCATTGTTTACATCTGCCATATCGGTACCCATCGCACCATTACTTAAATGCCCAAATACCTCATCCGACTTTTCAACAAATCTGCCATCTTGCTGATTAATGTATAAATAGTCTTTCTCAAAGAAATCATTTGCTACATAAATATCTTCCCATCCATCATTATTGATATCGCCAACTGTTACCCCTAAGCCAAAAGCAATTTCTGAACCATATATTCCGGCTGCTTCACTTACATCTACAAATTTTCCCTGACGGTTTTGATACAGGCGATCACCATGTATTGTATCACGGATATATCTCAAATCTGCTTTATATCCAAAATTGTCTATTGATTTAGGACTATTGTTCAATACAAAACAATCCAAGTCACCATCATGATCATAGTCGAAAAATACAGCCTGCGTAGTTGCCCCTTTGTCATCTAAGCCATATTCATGGGCCGCTTCCCTGAATGTTCCATTATGCTGATTGATGAATAATTCATTTGCACGATCATCACCTGCAACAATGCCGGCATTACACAAATAAATGTCTAACCATCCATCTCCATTAATATCTACAAGAGAAATACCTGTGTGCCAAAAATGGCTGCTAACAAAGCCTGACTCTTTGCCTGCTTCCCGAAATTGCATGCCCCCGGAATTATAAAATAATTTAGGTTCTGACTGATTAGCAGTTACCACGATATCAGCATTTCCATCGTTATTAAGGTCTCCTATGGCTACTCCTCCCCCATTATAAAAATTATGGTAGTTAAGAATATTCATATCCTTTTTGTCTGCAAGGGTATTTGTAAACCGAAATCCGGTTTTTTCGGGATTTAATAAAGTAAAATTTGTTTGATTATTGGCAGACGGGTCGGAAAACCTACATCCAGACAACAATAAGCAGGATGAAAAAACAAGTATTAAAATCAAGCGAAAAAAAGGAGCCATGTAAGCAAAAATTAGCGGGTATTACAAAGGTATCTTTTTTTAAGTCTTTTGCGTTTGCGAAAAAAGCATTCGTCAGTTTTGTTCAGCGCGCGTTTACAGAGATTAACAGGTAGTTATACAGAAAGCTGCAGGAATATTGTAATTTTGCAGCTCCTAACAGGTGTTCATAGCTTATGAAAAGATTTATACTGATATTTACTTCAATAATAATCATTTCCCTAGGTGCAATTTATATTTTTATCCCTTCCCGAATTACCATTACCAGCGCAGCAATTGCAGCAGCGCCCGATGTAGCTATTGAGCGTGTTTTGATGGAAGAAGCTCACTGGCCGGCATGGTGGAAGTATTGCGAGCTTTCTAAATTCGGTTCGCCAAACCTTTCCCAACCCCCCTTCACACTAACACTGAAAGAAAAATTTTATAAGTCGCTACAATTCGATATAAATGCTCCCAATCAACCAACTGTTTCAAGCAGACTCACCCTTGTGCCCCTTAGAAAAGATTCAACGGGATTTGAGTGGAGTTGCCAACTCGAGGCTGGTAACAATCCTATACAAAGATTGCTTAACTACGGGAAAGCGAGAGAAATAAAGTCGTTACTCGATTCTTGCTTACAGCCTTGTGTTCGATTCTTTTCCAACACGGAAAATGTATACGGCATACAAATTGAGAGAACCAAATTACCGGATACATTATTTGTTACTGCAAAAAAACAATTCGGTACTAAACCCAGTCAGCAAGATATTTATAACCTTATCAAGCAAATTGAGGGATATATAAAAACTCAGGGATCTAAACCTTCCGGCAGTTCGATTTATAATATTAGCCAGCTTACTGAAAATCAATTCCAATTAATGGCGGGCGTACCGATTAGTTTGCGTATAAAAGAAAATAAGCCTTTCGAAATAAAATATATGGTACCCGGCTCATTTTTGGTAACCGAAGTAGTAGGGGGTGAATACTCGGTACAACATTCGGCGCGCCAATTAAAACAATATTTTCAGGATTATAAGAAAACTTCCATGGCAATGAGTTTTACAATGCTCGTAACCGACAGAAGCTTGCAACCGGATAGTAGCCGATGGATTACCCGGTTGTATGAACCAGTTTATTAATTGTTTAAAGTTCTAAGCTATTGTACAAACTGAATGATTTGTGCATAGCTATTATTCTTTGCAACCAGCCAGGCTTTCTTACCTGATATGGTTACGGGAATAATACGCCTCGATTGGCCTTTAATGGTTAACCCATTGATATTTTCTGCAGAAAAATTTCCCTTCCCTTTATTTAATAAAATCGTTCCAAAATCAGCATCATATCGCCCCATTTGAATATTGGGCTGGTAATAGTTGCCAACTAAAACTATATCTGGCAAATGATCTCCATTGGCATCAACGATGGAGGCATCCCGCAAGCTGCTAAGCTGAGCAAGCATGGGCAGCTTCTGTAGTTGAAACTCATTTTTTCCGTTATTAATCAAAATACAGTTTCCCATTTGTGTTGCCTGATAATGCAATGCAGACTTTAATTGCCCAGCAGGAATAATATCGGTTAAACCAGCTTTTGCAAAATCGGCTGCATACAAATATTTTTTCTTTAAAGAGGGCATCTGCCTTTGTAACTCATCTTTGTTGTTAAATACGATTTCTCTGCCCTCCAGATAGTAGGTTAAAATTTGTTCCTTTCTGCCATTACCATCAAAGTCGCCTACATATAAATTTAGCGGTAGCGTTTCACTTGCCTTCAGGCGGCTATTTAATCCTAGGTTACCTGCAACAATATCTATATCACCATCATTGTCTATATCTACAGGCAATGTAAAATTCCACCAGCCTTTTTGTGTAGTAATAGGTTGTTTAATAAATTTTCCATTATTATTTTCAAACCAATAAATACCATCCCACTCAGTTGAAACTATAAAGTCGGGCTTGCCATCTTTATTTACATCCGAAACTGCAATATGAGTTACCATAGCTAATTGCTTGAGTTCGGGGGCTACCGATTCAGTTACATTGCTAAATTTTCCCTTTCCATCATTATATAGTATATAAGAACTTGCAGGAGTTCCATATTCATAAGGCACGTCTCTACCGCCAATGATCAAATCAATGGCTCCGTCTTGATTGCAGTCAGTTGCAACAACCGTTGATGCATTTACAAATAACTCGGGCAATACTCCGTTGATTTTTGTAAAAATGCCGTTTCCGTTATTGTGATAAATACGGGGCATTAAATTTGGATGCGGACCAAAAAACTCATTACCGCCACTACTCACAATTAAATCTGGCCTACCATCGCGATCAATATCGGCAAAAACAGAACCGGTTTCTTCATATACACTATCTGCTACAAAAGCAGGTTGTACAGTTTTACTAAATTTACCTCCCGGCTGTTGCAAAAACAATTGAGCCACCTGATCTCTTGCCGACCCAATGAATATATCATCCAAGCCGTCACCGTTTACATCCGACACAGCTGCCGTTGGCCCTTCGGTAGATAACATGTGAGGAATCAATGGCTCTCTGTCAAACTCTCCAAAGGAATTCTCTGTATGCAAAGCAACTAAACCGGTTTGATTGGTTATGTCGTGCATTGGCAGCGTGGGCTCTTTCCACCGATTGGTAATTATCTGAGCATTGAATCGGGGTAATCCTTTTTTATAAGAACAGGTTAATTCTTTTTGCCCGGCAGTCCAATTTATTTTCTCAGCAGTATGATCGGGCCATACCAACCATACTGAATCGGGCAAGCTGCTACCCCAACCGATAAGCAATGAGGATTCCATGCTTGATTGAAACCCACGAACCGGATACTTTTCATAAGTTCTTATCTCATCAGGATAAAATAACAAAACGGCTGCCCCAACAGCTCTGGGATTGAGTTGACTCCCCTTTAGCTGAATTGTAATCGATTGATTTGATTTCAACGCATTATCCTGAGTATTATTTTTATATAATAGTGCAGCCTGATCAATATTATTCACCACCACATCCAAATCACCGTCATTATCAAAATCGGCATATACTGCACCATTTGAATAGGTAGGTTGATTATTTTTAATTTGGGCTGACTGATCCTCAAAATCCAAAGAACCCTTATTAAGAAATACCCGATTAGGTATTTTTATTTCAGGAAACTTATTCACCAAAGCCATGTCTTTCTGATCCATGGAATTAGTCCCTATTTTTTGTTGAATTTCTTCATTTGAAACAAAGTTCACATAATCCATATCATTCATTCGCTTGGGTATACCATTTGAAATGAACAGGTCTTTTTTTCCATCATTGTCTATATCTATCCACAGTGGTGCCCAACTCCAGTCGGAAGCATATACACCTGCGTATAATCCAACTTCACTAAAACTTCCATTACGTCTGTTTAATTGCAGATTGTTTCGGGTATACTGATAATTATATCCCGCAGCAATTTTATAATTAAATATATCAAACTCATCTTCACCTAAAGATCTTTTTAAAATATAGGGATCGGAGGGAAGCATATCCATTGAAATAATTTCCGGATAGCCATCATTGGTAACATCAGCAATATCTACTCCCATTGAAAACTGACTGGTATGCATGATTCGGGAGTTGATTTCTTCAGCAAAACGCCCATTTTTTTGATTGATATATAAATAATCATTTTCGTGAAAATCATTACCGATATATAAATCAGGATAGCCATCATTATTGAAGTCTGAAACAGCTATTCCCAGTCCATAACTTATTGAAGAGCTATTGATACCCGACTCTTTGGTTACATCTACAAAAGTTTTGCCATCGTTCCTATACATTCTGTCACCGGAAAGTGGATGATAGGTTCCCAGAAAATTTTGGCGAGGGGCGAAAGATCCATTTCTATGAACAGAATGATTCAATAAAAAGCAATCCAAATCACCATCTAAATCATAATCAAAAAAAGCAGCCTGTGTACAAAATCCTTTAAAGTTTAATCCATATGCTGCTGCCTGATCTTCATATTCGGGAATCCCAGCTTTATTTAAACCCTTACATACTAATAAAATATTTCCGGTATGCAGTGATTGAAATTCTCCTACTCTGCATACATAAATATCCAACCAGCCATCATTATTTATGTCGATAATAGATACTCCTGTAGACCAGCCTCCATCGTTGGGGATACCTGCTTTTCCGGTAACATCCTCAAAACGCAAATTACCTCGATTTAGGTATAGGGTATTTGCGCCTTGGTTTGAAGAGAAAAAAATATCCGTGAGTCCGTCATTATTAAAATCCCCAGCTCCAACGCCACCTCCGTTATAAAAGTACATGTATTTAAACATGTTCAATGATGCAGTAGGTGTTAGTCGATTGGCAAATTGCAGACCGGTTTTGCTACTATCCAATATTTCAAAAATTGGATTTTCAATTTGAGTCGAACTATTACAGGCATATATAAATATTAACTGTATTCCTAAACTTATAATTACCAGTTTTTGAAAAATAGATTTCATGCTTATTTATATAGAGTTGTGGATGATTTCCCAACTGATTGCAATTGGGTTAGAACGGGTATATCATCGTTGCGCATAAATATCCACTGTCGCCGATTTCCTTTATTAATTTCTTTGATATCACGAATTTGACCGCTGATTTCTATTCCGGAAATATCAGCATCAATATAAGTAAACCCAGATCGGCCATTATTCATAAGAATTGCCCCTTTACTGGCATCCAGGCGATCGAATTGAGGTAAGAAACCGAATTCATTTCCTCCCAGCAACATATCAGGCTTTTGATCATTATTCAAATCCGTTAGCAGAATAGCATTAAGCGAAGAAAGCTGTACCTGTACAGGTAATTTTTCAATTTTAAATTTTCCATTCCCTAAATTGTATGCAATGATGGAACTGGGATAATTAAATGTTTTTACTTTACAGCTTTTAACAATGGCATCCGAAAATAATTCCTGAAAAGGTTTTTTAGCATAATCACGGTGCTTCAGATTTTTTTTCTTAAGCGAAGGCAACTGATCTTCCATTTCATGTTTCATGAATACCGGCATATCTTTTCCCAGTATGGTACTGGTAAGAATCCTATCGCTGGCATTATTCTGATCAAAATCATTCAACCATAATTTAACCGGATGCTCTTTGCTGGGATGTAAATAAAAATTCTCACCAATATTTCCCAATACTAAATCTGTAAGTCCGTCGCCATTAAGATCGGCAGCAGCAATTGTTTGCCACCAACCATTCATTTCATTCAGATTGGTAAGCACTTCTTCAAATCCTTTATCTGTGTAAGTGAAAATGTGCGGATACATCCACTCGCCTACAACAACCAATTCCTTTTTTGAATCACCCAGTATATCAATCCATTGAGCGGATGTAATCATACCAAGATATTTTAAAGCAGCGTATTTTTCCTGCTCTAATGGAATATAAGAGCCTTTGCCATTGTTTACCCAACAATAGCTTTGCGGATCTACTCCATAATTACGTGGATCACTTCTGGCTCCAATAAACAGGTCGGGAAATCCATCTCCGGTAAAATCCGATATTGCCACCGCACCAATGTTCATGCCAGCTTGGGGGAAAGCATTTACATCAATTTCAAAAATACCTTTTCCATTATTATTAAACAACCGCATTTGCATCTGACGGGTATTCGGCTGAAAATTGTTCCCTCCCGGACCAATTAGTAAATCTAAGTCGCCATCTTTATCTGTATCAAATAATTCCAACACAACATCCTCAAAATCTTTAAACTGTTCCAATGAAGGCTGTTTCGATAAAATATATCTACCCTGAGGTGTTTGAAAATATATTTGTGTATGCTGATTGGTTGCACCTCCAATACAGATATCATCTAATCCGTCTCCATTCACATCACCGACTGCTGCTTTTGGACCTTCACGGGATAACAATTTAGGAAGATTCCGCTCGTAATAGAAATCAACATTTGCATCTTCCACATGCTTTTCAAAATTACTTGCCAATACCCTCATCATTGGTGTTACAGATGCTGGAGGCTGCCATTTTCGAACTACTTTTTCTAACTTTGGCTGTTGTATAACGAGTACTGTATCTATTGCGGGCTTGGATAGCGAGGAAACCGATAAGTCGGGCCAGATAATTACCATTGAATCTATAGAAGTACTTTGTCCTAAACCAATAATTAATTTATAATCAACTGATGACTGAAAACCTCTACACGGATAAAGTTCCCGGGAAATAATTTCGCTACCCCGATAGAGATTAATTTTACTACCAATGGCAAATGTATTTTTTTCAGACCCTTTTAGTTGAATACCTACAAAATGATTTTTATTAAGCTGACGACTATTATTTCTATAAACAAAGGTTGGCTGATTTTCATTATTTACAACCAAATCTAAATCGCCATCGTTATCTAAATCTGCATATGCCGCTCCATTTGAAAATGATGGCTGATGGAGTCCCCATGATAATGCCTTATCCTCAAATGATAAATTCCCTTTATTATGATAAGCTTTATTTACCAATGGATTTTGTGGTATATGCTTTAACACTTCATCTACATCCTGCTTTTCACCGGTAAGCACCATTTTTTGAATCACATCATTCGCAAAGAATTCAATAAAATCTAAATCAGTTACATCACGATTAACCCCATTACTTACATAAATATCATTTAACCCATCATTATCCATATCAAACATCAATGCGCCCCAACTCCAATCAGATCCGGAAATTCCACTATAATTGCCAGTTTCAATAAATTTTCCTCCCTTACTATTAACCTGTAAACAGTTTTTTACATATTGATAATAAAACCCTGTATTCAATTTGGTATTAAACAAATCAATATTATCGAATGCGCCGGTAGTTTTTAAGCGATAATCATCATCAGGCAACATGTCGGTGTTAAAAATATCGGGAAGTCCATCGTTATTAATATCGGCCAAATCCGAACCCATTGAGGAAAAACTAGTATGTAAAATCCTTTCCTCAAACTCATCACGGAACTGTCCATTTTTTTGATTGATGTATAAATAATCACGTTCGTATGAATCATTGGATACATAAATATCCGGATATCCATCCTGATTTACATCCCCAACAGAAACACCTAGTCCAAAACTGATTAAGCTACTATGTATGCCACTTTGAGTAGTTACGTCTGTAAAAAAGTTATTATCGTTTCTATAGAGATGGTTGCCACCCCCCTTTAAAAATTCACCTACATTCCATTTTTCCTGAGGCAAATCCCGTTTGTTATTATAGCCCAATTGATTTACCGGAATCGGACTATTATCTATGAAAAAACAATCGAGGTCTCCATCAAGATCATAATCAAAAAATGAAACCTGGGTAGTATAGCCCTTATGCTGAAGGCCATATTGCTTTGCCGATTCGGTAAAAGTTAAATTATGATTGTTGATGTAAAGTTTATTAATCCGATTGCCATTCGTCATATGACCCGAATTGCAAACATAGATATCCAGCCAACCGTCATTGTTAATATCTACAAATAGTACACCGGTACTCCACATACTATCTTGCTTAAAACCGGCATTGGCAGTTATATCCTTGAAGGTGAAGTTTCCGGTATTGAGAAACAGTTTGTTTTCTCCCATATTGGAAGTAAGGAATACATCAGGAAGTCCATCGTTGTTAAGATCACCAATGCCTACTCCACCTCCGTTATAAAAATTTCGAAATAGGAAACTATTTTCTTTTTTACCATCCGACACATTATTTTCGAATCGGATGCCCGCATTTTCCATTAATTCAAATAATGGTTGAGGAGCCTGCTCCGATTTGCAAGCACCGAAAAACAATGAAATTCCAAATAAAAGGCAACCTATCGCACGCATCAATTTTATGTGAATTTCCATGAAATACAAAGTAACAAAACTCATTGGGTTAATGTATAAATCGTATCATAATTAACCCATAAATGTAATTTTAGTTTAGGAGTGCAACACCTTTAGCACATAAAAAAAGGGTACGCTGCTGGCGTACCCTTTTGTAAAAGTATAGGATTCAAATTAGTAACCAGAATTCTGCTTCAGGTTAGGGTTAGCAGCCAATGCCTGATTAGGAATTGGGAACAACAGATATTTAGCATCATCGGTTGGCTTGTACTGCCATGGTTTCAAATAAATTCCAAAACGCTGTAAATCTGTTCTTCTAACACTTTCCCAGTATAATTCACGACCTCTTTCAGAAATCAATGTGTTAGGATCGTTCACCTGGTTAGGATTTGCAAGGGTCATTGAAGCTAAAGGAGCAGCACCACGTGCAGCACGCAAAGCATTCACCATAGTGAGCGCACCGGCTGCATCATTGTTTCTCATTCTTGCTTCAGCAACCATCAACACAACATCCGGATACCGAAAGATCATCAAATCATTACCAGCAGGTCCACCCCCATATTGTGAGTAGTCGGGAGCATATTTTACAACACGGATACCAGTAACTTCCAGATTACCTCCAGTTTCAATCATGTTTGCTGCAATTGTTTTATCATATGCTAAGGGATTTCCCTTTCTATCTTTCAATGCAACACCATTCTCGTTATACTGCTGATTCACCAAGAAACCAGGGTTGATACCAGAAATTTTCTTTGAATTTTGGAAATCACGACCTCCTAAACGACCATCGAAAATAGTGTCGGATGGTCCATATGCAGTTGGTGCATTTGTAGTATTGAAAGAAGCATAAAAGTCGCCAATTGTAGAGAACCCATTCCAACCAGCGTTAGGGTTACTCGGGGTATATGAGTTGTAGTGTAAGGTCATATTCCAACGAACACCCATTCCTGAGTTATTTGCAGAAACACCGGAAGTGTTATTGTAGCGGAAAATGGCTTCTTTAGAATTATCGTTATTGGGACTGAAGTTATTGAAGTAGTTTGACTCATAACTGTACTTACCGCTATTGATAATTGTGTTACCCAAAGTAATTACTTTAGTAAGGTCAGCCGCATCGAAACTTGGTGCAGCACGATTAATCCAAGTTCCTCTTTGCAGATAGCACTTCATTAGTAAAGTTCTAGCAGCATCTTTATTAGCCTTATCGGAAGGACCATCAGGCAAGTCGGCCAAAATTCCTTCCAATTCGCCAATAATAAATGCAGCACCCTCAGCACCTGATTTTACTGTTGGAGGTAATAATAGGTTATCACCGGGATTTCTGATAGGGAACTGCCCGTATAAATCAAGCAGGTAATACAATGCAAGGGCACGCAGGAATTGAGCCTCGGCTTTCTGTTGAGGCTTTGGGTTAAAGCCAAGTACGTTAGTTGCATCGAAGTTAATTTTATTCAAGTTGTTGAACACGCTCAATACCTGACCATGATCGGCGTTCCAAGTATGATTGTGTAAAACTCTCCAAACACCATTATCATCCCAGTCACCACCACGGGTAGGTACCAGCGATTCATCGGTAGTATTTTCCATTAGAGAAAAAACCTGATCTTGACCAGTCAGTGGTCCGCCAATATCAGCATATGCTGCTGAAAGTAGTAATCCGGTACCGGCATCACCCAGTGCATTGGATACCTGCGAATTGGTTAATGTGCTACCCAAGTTCTCATTGAGCTTGGTACATCCCATCATCACCAGAATGGCGAGAAAGGGGAGTGCAAATCTTGTTATCATATTATATGGTTTCATATACTGCTAAGTTTTGGTATTTGATTATAAATTGAAATTAAATCCAAAAGAAATCGTTCTGGGTGTTGGATAAGGCACATACTCAATTGATCTTGAAGGATATGAGTTGTTGCTCTTGTCGATATTAACCTCAGGATCAAATCCAGTGAACTTGGTAAATACCAGCAAGTTGGTACCACTTACGAAGGCAGTCAGGTTTTTGATATATTTTCCTGCATTGCCAAATGAATACCGCACTGTAAGGTTTCTCAGTTTCAAATAATCTCCTTTTTCGAGGAAACGAGTGGAAGCACCTACTCCACTACCTACCCCTTCTTTAGAGTTGTAAGCAGCCAAGTCGATATTTCTACCTTGTGCAATACCGGCAATATTGGTTACAGATGTGGCAGTATTGTTATAAATCAGGTAGCTAAAAGCACCACCGGCATTCAGGTTGAAAGTAAATTTATTCCAACGGATAGAAGTTCCTAAACCTAACAAATAGCTAGGATTTGGATCTCCTGCAAAACTTGCATTGTCGGCAATTTGCTGATTTCCGCTTGCATCAAATCCTTTAAATGCTTTTAGATAATATACGTTTACGGGTTGATTGTTAGCCATAACCTGTGCCAGTGTTCCGGATACTCCTTGTCCACTAATCTCACCGGTATTAACTTGTAAATCTCTTCCTGTATTAGGATCTTTAAAATCCTTAACGATATTTTTATTGTATGCCAGGTTGAAGTTTACGTCCCAAGCAAAATTTGATTTCTCCATAACAGTTGCACCTAAAGCCAATTCAAAACCTGAGTTCTGCAATTTAGCATTGGGCAAGTTGATAAATGAAATGGAAGAAGGAGCTGGCTGAATTGCTATTGTTTGGAAAAGAATGTTTGAAGTTGTTCTGTCATAGTAATCGAATGATCCATACAATTTACCAGCTAACAGACTAAAGTCAACTCCGGCATTGATAGTAGTTGATTTTTCCCATTGTAAATTCGGGTTTCCATTTACTACCTGAGGCGCATTGTTGAAAGCATTCAAAGCAAACTGCTCCTGTGAAGAACCGGCAGGATACTCCTGGTTTCCAGTGATACCCCAAGAAGCTCTGACAGACAAGTTGTTGATTGATTTGTTTCCTTTCAGGAAATCTTCATTACTGGCTACCCAACGAACCCCCACTGAAGGGAAGTAACCATATTTGTTATTCGTACCAAATTTGCTAGAACCATCTGCACGGAAAGTACCAGTTAATAAGTACTTGTCTTTGTAGTTAAATGTTGCACGAGCAAAATAGGATTGTAATTCAGCAGTAGGATTCACATAAGAATAGAAAGGAGTCTGATTCTTAGCATTGGTCATAATGCTTGTATATGGAACAGGAATCCGTGTAACCTGATCCAGATTGGTATTGAAACCAGAAGCAGATATTCCGTTTCCACTGAAATTAGTCTTGAAATATTCATAACCAGCTAATGCTTCTAAGGACAAATCTTTTACCAGATCAGTTCTGTAAGTTAGAGTATGGTTGATGGTTTGTGAGTTCAGTTTCGCATTGGCAATTTGTGCAGTACCTAAGCCGGAAACACCGGAGATACCTACTATCCAACCTTCCAAATTTTGTAAACGCTGACCAACTCCCTGATTTAATCCAAATAAGAATTTATATTCCAATTTGTCGGTGATTTTATAAGAAGCGGAAATATTTCCGAGTAAAGAGAAAACATTGCTCTTATCAGAGTAGGCATCGTTAAATGCAAGCGGGTTACCAGAACCATTACTAGGGAACTGATAAATACTACCCGGTGCAACTAATTGCTGAGTAGGATTCCAGCTAAGCGCAGATGAAATGATATTTCCCTGAGAACCTGCTGTATTCGATACACTGGTTAACTGCTCTGCGTAGTTACCTGTAATAACGTTAAAATCCAAGGTTAATTTCTTATCCAAGAATTTGTAGTTACCCCCAAAAGTTGCAATGTATTTATCAAGTGCAGACTTCTTCAAGAATCCAATATTTTTAGAAGCAAGAAAAGAAGCACGGAATCTTCCGTTTTCATTTCCGCTACTCATAGCCAGATTGTAATTCTGAGATAAAGTATTTTGAGTGATAGCTTTTAAAGCATCTACATTTCCACCCCCGTCTAAAGTAACAGGTTGGTTGTATTTTTTCAATGCAGCACGGTATTGAGTTGCATCCAATACTTCAAAGCGCTTCATGTAGCCAATGTTGGTTCCAAAATCGGTACCAAAATCTAATTTCAAAGGACCAGCAGTTGCTTTTTTGGTAGTAATTACGATTACACCATTTGCACCTCTTGAACCGTAAATAGCAGCAGAAGACGCATCTTTTAACACATCAATCTGAGCAATGCTATTTGGATCGATAAATAAAAGTGGATCTGAACCAGGAGTAGAACCAAATGAGTTTCCAATATTGGGCCTCGCTGTTCCTCCATCTAAAGGAACTCCATCAACTACAAATAAAGGTTTGTTATTAGAACGGATAGAGGAAGTACCACGAATTTGAATCGTAGGAGCAGCACCTGGCTGTCCGCTGGTATTAGTAACTTCCAAACCTGCTACTTTGTTTTGTAACAATTGTGAAGGAGATACAATCATACCCTGATTGAAATTCTTTGCCTGTAAAGAAACAACCGAACCGGTCAGATCTTTTTTGCGGGCGGTACCATAACCAATAACCACAACATCATTCAACTGATCTGCTGAAGAAGCTAAAGAAACCTCAACGTTAGAACGTGAAGCAACATTTACTTCCTGACTAGCAAATCCAACCGATGAGATTACCAGGGTGGTAGTAGAAGAGGGTACAGAAATTTTAAAAGTTCCATCAGCACCCGTTTGAGTACCTGATTTAGAACCTTTCACTACTACAGAAACAGCCTGAAGCGGAGAACCATCTTTTGCATCAGTAACCTTTCCTGTAATTGTCTTGTTTTGAGCTTGTGCACTCAGCACGAACAAGCAAGCAAATAAGCCCATGAGAATAGGCGTAAGCAGCTTCTTACAATTCATATTTGGCAGTTTATTGGTTTATTAAGCGTGTCAAATGTACACGTTTTTGATAAAAAAAGCTTTTTGTTTAAAAATTTAAGTTAAAAATTGATTTTTAATAAACTTAGTAGTCAAAATTTTGAAAATCATTAATTTATGACAATCCCTTCTTATAGAACGCTGCGTTTGACATATATATTATATAGGATTAGGATAACATTAATTAAATAAAATACTTATATGTTATATTATATTATGTATTAAAGTATGTATATCATTTAATTATAAAAAATTCATGCAATAATTTTGCAATGGTTGATAATACCTGCTTGGCAGCTTTTTCATCAGGGCAATTTTTTGACAGTAAAATCAATATATATCTATTTCCGTCTGGGAGCGAAACTATACCAGAATCGTGATTAACCCCGGTTATCCACCCTGTTTTATGCGCTACCCTAACATTTTTAGGTAAATGAACAGGTATAATGTCGTTGTAAAATTGTTTTTCCAAAATTTGAATCATCGCCTCATCAGCCTTGTTGCTAACTGCTTTCCCCTTTGCCAGCTGCTCAAAAATTGTCATCAAATCAATCGCAGCGGTAATATTATTGAGGCCTAACTTATATGCTTTATTGTCTTCAACCCCTCTGCGAATCATAATAGTATGCGCTCCAAGCGCTCGCATATAATTCGTAATCTGGTCTCCACTAACGCGACTCATTAGCATATTGGTAGCAACATTGCTACTTCGGGTAATCATTCTTTCAACCAAATAAGCAATTGTTTGGGGTTTCCCTATCTGCTCATATACCTCATTATCACTATCGTCATCTGCCGACAATTTATACCAGCTTCCATCAACAATACTTTGAAATTCAGATCGAATAATCATAGTATCTGAAAGACTGAGATTACCCAAAGCAGCCTGCCGAAAAATTTCTATCATCACGGGCGTCTTCATCGTACTGGCTGCATGGAACATTTCCTTCTCATTCCAAAACAATGTGTCGCCATTTCGAAGATCTTTAAAAGCTATGGCAAAAGTTCCCTGCTGCTTCTGAACTAACTGCAGAATGCTGACTTTCAATTGAAGCTTTTTTTCCTCGATGCTTTGTGCCTCCATCGTTATTGTAAACAACATTAATAATATTAGAAAGAGTCCTCTTCTCATAATCTGAAAAATACAGCAAATTTTTAGTAATATTAAACTATGAAACTATTTATGGTACTATTGGGCTGTACACCCGAGGGAAGAAATACTGAACAACATGATATTTTTTTCGGTATCGCAGATTCTCTCCCGGCGTTGGTCCCCCAACTAAAGGCATTTTGGCCAGGCAAACATACTTTACACATAGATGCATGGCGAGAAATTAATCGCGTGGGAGAATATTCAATTCAGGTACATGCCAGAAACACAAAACAGGCTATCAACAACATAACCCGACTATACTTCATTAATCTCGGGGGTTATAAACCGGGTGATTTTGAAGAATATCACTATAAATTGCTAATTGCAGCAGATTCAAAATCGGAAGCAATACGCGAAGCAAAAAATTCCATATTTTATAAACATACCGGATTCAAAGGTGCCGAATCTCATGTAGATGACAAATATGGTATTGACATTGACGACTCCTATCAAATTGAAGAATTATTATCCGCTGATACGCTACAACAATTTTCAATATCTATTCTTCCAAATACGACCGAAAAGGAAGATAGTCTGCAAATTGGATATACGAAACTCTCTTCACTCAGTTTATAATGACATATCATTTAACTTTCAATTATTAATATATTATCTAACCATCATGGATAAAAGAAAATTTCTGCAGTCGTTAACTACTGCTGCTTTTACTACGCCATTCTCACTTCAAACTTTCGAAGTACTAGGCAGAGAATTAGCAACCCTACCTATTTCGGATACCAGTTCGGATGATGCATTCTGGTTAAGTATGCGCGGAGGGTACCGACTTAAACCAGACTATATCAACCTGGAAAATGGATACTATAATATATTACCTGAAGTGCTACTCGAAAAGTATGTCCAACATATTCGCGAGGTAAATTATGAGGGTTCGTATTATATGCGCACAGTACAATTCGATAATAAGAAAAGAATGGCGGGGTTGCTGGCATCATTAACTGGTTGCCCTGCAGATGAATTGATTTTAACACGCAACACAACTGAATCTCTCGACATGATTATTGGAGGATATCCCTGGAATGCGGGAGATGAGGCCGTTATGGCAGAACAGGATTACGGTGCTATGCTGGAAATGTTTAAACAAGTAGCAAAACGAAATGGCGTAGTTAATAAAATTATTTCTATTCCCAATCATCCTCAATCTGATGAAGAAATTGTGCAACTCTATGCCAATGCCATCACTCCTAAAACCCGTCTTTTGATGGTATGCCACATGATTAACATTACCGGGCAAATACTACCTATCCGTAAAATTTGCGAAATGGCCCATAGTAAGGGTGTGGAAGTAATGGTTGACGGTGCTCATGCGATTGCACAAATTCCTTTTGCTATTCCAGATTTACAATGCGATTATTATGGTGCCAGTTTGCATAAATGGCTAAGTGTTCCCCTCGGTGTAGGTATGCTTTACGTGAAAAAACAACATATCCAAAAAATTTGGCCCTTGCTTGCGGAAGGAGATCGCCCGGCGGGTGACATCAGCAAACTAAATCACCTGGGCACTCATCCAGTTCATTCAGATTTAGCTATTGCAGATGCCATTGAATTTTATAAAATGATTGGTGCTGAAAGGAAAGAAGCCAGACTTCGTTTTTTACAAAACTACTGGACCAGCCGAGTTACATCTATTCCGGGAGTCATATTAAACACTCCAACAGAAGCGAATCGCTCCTGTGCTATTGCCAATGTTGGAATTAAAAATATGAAGCCCGCACTGCTTGCCGAAACCTTACTTAAAAAATATAAAATATGGACGGTAGCGATTGATTATGCCAACGTACAGGGTTGCCGAATTACCCCCAACATTTTCACTACAACTAACGAACTCGACCAATTGGTGAAAGCTTTAACTGAACTGGCTCAGTCGGCATAATTCAATCTCGGCTAAGGAATACAAACCTTATATAAAACAAATGAAAGAATTATTCCTGCGATTGCAATAAGAAAGCCACTTACTCTTTTCTTCTTCATCCACACCATTAGAAGAATACCGGTGAGTGAAACAATCGTCATAAAAACCGCCGCAACATCAATTACCCAGGCCCATTTCGTTCCGGTATCTCTTCCTTTATGTAAATCATTCATAATTCCAACCCATCCTGCTTCAATAATTGATAACTCATAGCTTCCATCATTCCTATTAATAAAAGCATCTGCTGCATAACC
>Ga0214923_10004347_pt1 | contig 17167 bp, 7 predicted proteins | sample LL1510_MetaG_FD_177993 | JGI IMG/M metagenome (GOLD analysis project Ga0214923, IMG submission 177993) | Freshwater microbial communities from Lake Lanier, Atlanta, Georgia, United States - LL-1510 | ecosystem: Environmental > Aquatic > Freshwater > Lake | place: USA: Georgia | collected 2015-10-15 | reverse complement strand
ATTATCAAAATGATGGAATTGTGAATATTTAGAAGTAGATAATATATAATCGTTATCAACTGGTAAATGTTTATCACAATGATATTGTTCTCTTAATTCTACCATATCTCTTTTCATAAATTCTGCAATTCTCTCTCCTGCTAATATTGCTCCTGGCATGGTATTTGCTGAATAAGCTGGTAAAATAGAACAATCTGCTATTCTTAATCCAGAAACATTATAGACTCTACCCATTTGATCAACAACAGATAATGGATCACTTTCTAATCCCATTTTACAAGATCCCATAGCATGATGAGCCCATAAAGTAGCATAACAAGCATCTCTTAATTTATCCATATCCCAATATTTAGAATCAACTTGGAATTCTAATGGTACTTCAAATACAATTTTATTTTTATCACAATATGACATTTTATTAACACAATTAACATTAGGTGCTCCACCAAATAAGATATTTAAACTAGTATCATAAGCTCTAATTTGATTTGATGCATTAGTATTTGATACTACAGATTCATTATAACATCTCCATGATACTTTATTATTTTCTTGATACCATCTTCTTGTTCCATTAGGTAATTGGAAGAAATGATCTGGTTTATCATTTATATGTTGATTAACTAAATCTTGATTAATCATATTGTCAGTTAAACTAACATTATTAGGACCATAAACTAATCCTGAGAAATTACCATATTTACCTAAATCTTTTAATAACATATATTGTCCTCCAACAACTGGTAATATACCTCCTGTTGGATCATTATTAATAGTATGAATATAAGGATATGGCATAAAACCTCCTAATTGTTGAGCTTGTGGATCAGTTGGTGATATATATTTTTGACATTGACCTAATTTTAAGAACCAATCTGTTACTCCAGGAGCTCCTAATTCTAAATGAGTATTAATATCTTCTAAATTAGCTACATAATCAGGTGCATTAAAATTATTAGGTTTTGAAATAATATTACCACCATCTAAATCAGTTTGAACTAATGAAACATGAGTATTATCAATAACTTTAACTTTATATAATTTACCATATCTTAAATTAGAAATACCTGAATCAAACATAAATTTAGTTCCTGCAAATCCAAATGCAGATAGAGCATCTTTGGTTTTTAATATATTATATTGTTTAACAGTTAAATCACTTTTCTTAGATTCTAATAATTTTAAATAATTAGCATTATTTGGATCGATAACTTTACCAGATTTATCAATAAATTGTTCCCACATAATATCTAATGATCCTTGAGCATCACTATGTTCTCCTACATTATTGACATAATTAGAAATTCTTAATACTTTATCCCAATCATTACCAAATGATCTATTATTTATTTTAGTTAAATCAAAATCATAACAATTTTGTACAATATCTTCCTCAATAACATTATATTTAGATACTATACCTTTTGATAGATATTGATATCTAGGGAATATTTGAACAATATCACCATCATCCCAATAATGTCTTGAATAATCAGTACCAACAGGTGATCCAATTTCTCTAGATTGTGAAGTTTCAATTAAAATAGAACCATCATTATTCCATAAAATCTTTTTAATTAAAGAAGTTGAACCAATTTTTAATATATTTTCAGATAATTGTTTACCTGAACTAACTAAAGCTGGTGCATTATCTACATATCTAGTTTTTGGATTTGAATGAATTTGTTGACAATATGGAATACAAAAATTTTTAATAGCATAAACTTGTGGTGCTAAATCTTCTATATTTGTACAAAAACCAAAATTTAATGATGGTTGAGCAAATGGATCTGCTTGATTTAATCTAATAGTACCTGTTGATTTTATTCCTGTCATATTTTCAACTAATATACCAGCTTGTGTGTGTGAAGCTCTTGGAAAAGTATTATTATTAATATCTGGTACATATCTTGGTGGTGCTCCAATATTATCTAAATAATTTTTAGCATTAGTTGATGTTGCAATACCTAAATTAGTATCACCTGCTCCAGTACCTGCTAATGGGAAGAAATCTAATGTAGTATCTGGATAACCTCTACCTAATGCATCAACAGCCATACTAGTAGTTCTAATAGGATATAAAGGTTGATATCTTTCATCTAATGAATTAAATAATAAATATCTTAAATATCCAGCATTAAGAGCTTTCCATGGTGAATTTAATGAAAAATATGTTGGTGCTGTTCCAAATACTAAGAATATATGAGGATGATCTACAAATCTAGATCCAACTCCAGGTAAATCTACTTTAACTGGAATACCTACTTCTTCTAAATGATTTTTAGGTCCAATACCACTTCTCATTAACATAACAGGTGAAGCAAAAGCTCCTCCACATACAACAACTTCAAATCTACATTCATAAGTAGCAATAGCATTATCTTTTTCAATAGCTTTATCAGCCATTAATGAAATTTTAGTATCTAAATCATAAATTTCTCTTTGAGTTAATCCTCCTTGTTCTGCAGTTCTTCCTAATTTAACAGGATTTAATACTAATGCTTGTTTTTCATTTGATGCTGGTACTTTATTTGTTGAATTTGGCATTCCATTTCCACAATCTACATCTACTGATTGATCTATTATATTATTTTTATTATCTAATACATTAGTACCAAAAGCAGCTCCAGGGAAACCAAATCTAGAAACTTGTAAATTAGCAATATTTGAAACAGTAGTATCACCTTTTGTATCTAAAGCAAATCTAGATTTATATCTACCAACTCTCCAAGCATCAAAACCAGATGGTCTATATACTTGTTGAGTTCCTAATAATGATTCATTACATTTATAATAATGAGTTTTACCATCTTTTTCACCAGCAACTTCAACTCCATATACTCTTTCATATTTACCTAATACAGGGTCACAAACTGTTTTAGTTAATAATCTTGTAACATATCTATTAGTTAATACTGTTAAATTATTATAACCATATCCTCCAAATCTTCTAGGTAAAGATCTCTTTAATGCAGGATATAAATATGAACCATTAGTTCCTATTCTAGTATGCCAAAACATATGGACTTTTGGATGTAAATTAAAATCAACTTCAACATCATTAATTCTTCTTGGTTGTGTTAATGAATTTGGATCAGTTGAAAACATCAATTTATAACATGAAACTTGTTCATTACCTTTGTATGGTCCTAATTTAATACCATATGGTGGTGCAACATAACAATATGCTTGTCTAACATTTTCAATAGGTGTCATTGCTTCTAAATGTCTATTAACATTAGATTTATCAATATATCTATCTCCATAATATTGATCTAATTCTTTATAATTAGGATCTGAATGATTTTTAACTCTATTATATAATTCTAATCTTTGTAAATAAAAATGATAAGCAGAATCAGGTCCTCTAGCTGATTTAATTGGTGGTTCTGTTACATAAATCATTTGTAAAATATTACCATTTGTTTTATCTGCTAAGAAGAAAAATCCAGAATGTAAATCAGGTTGACTGCTATGACAATCATTACTTGGTACTACTACTAAATCATTTCCATTTCTTTTTAAACTAAACCCTAAATCACCATCATTTAATTTTGTTGATATATCCACTTTTAATCCTTTCCAAGTTTGTTCAATATACATTCTATTATATCCTCCATCTGGATGTTTTCTATAATATTCAACAACTTTATCAAAAGGTCTAATATAACTACTATTAGAATCAGCTAAATATCTAAATAATTCTATATTATTTGCATTTTTAAAAGTATAAGTACCAGTACTATAAATAGTATTTAAAATATTTCCTGAACTAATATCACATGAACCATATTGATTATTATAATTAGCATATAAATGAGTAATATCTTCTCTATTAGCTCCAAATCTAATAGCAGCATAATTATCAACACTAGCCCATTGGAATGAATGAGCACATTCTTTAGTATTATATTGTGATAAATCAAAATCTCCTCCTCTAATAATAATTGGATCACTTTCATGACCTTTATTATTATCTCTATAATTTTTTGCTGTATTCATAAAATCTTTCATATTATCTACTAATTTTGCTTTATTATTATTTGAATCATATATTAAAAATGGCATAGCAGCTTTATCTTCACCTAATACTCTTCTTGGATATACTTTCTCAAATATTGAACTATATAGACTAGCTCCAAATGCAGTTAAATCTTCCCATGAATAATTAGTCATTGGATTAATTCTTTGATCATAAAAACTTTTATGTGAAGGAATTGATGGTTGATTATCTAAAACATCAGGTCCATTATCATTTGGATTACTTGAAGTTTGAGGATAATATTTATTACCAAATCTATCTAATTGTAATTTATTAAAGATTTTATTGAAAAATGGATGAATATTTACTGTTGACCATAATTCTAATCCTCTATCTTTATATTCATTTTCATGTACTTTTACCCAAACTCCTCTTCTACATATTGTTGCATTTGTATTACTTGCTCCTCCTAAACATGATCCTCTTGGATACCATACTGTTCCATAATATAATCCATCATTTCTTAATCTTTTAGCATCTTCATCAGTTAATTGATCACCAAAAGCTTGTACTTCATTTTTACCTTGTAAATGATATGGTATATTTCCATCAACAGCAAATTTATTATTAACATTAGGATAATAAATTCTACTATCTTTATCAACTGATCTAAAAACTTCATTTTCATTCCAATATTGTCTAATATTTTTATCATTCATTAATGTTTTATTAATTGATCCATCCTTATTTCTATAATCTCTTAACATACCTGAATAACAATGATTATTGACATTATATAATACATTTGGACCATATTTTATTATACCTGCCATTGATTCATTTATATATCCTGCTACTATATTCACTTTCATTCTCATTGATGAATAATTTACTTCTAAATTATTATAAATTGGTTCTCCTGATTCATTTAATCCCTCCCAATTTGATTCTAATGATCTCCAACAATCTGATCCTGTCTCTAATAATAATACTTTATTATTAGGTTCTTCTGTTAATCTAGCAGCTAATACACAACCAGCAGTACCTCCTCCACATACTATTACATCATATAAATTTCTAGCTTTTTCTTCCATTCTCAATAGATCATTTGGTCTTAATGGAATAGTTCTTAATCTTTCATCATTGTTATTACAATTATTACTTGTTATAATAATATTATTTTGTGTTGCCATAGATATATTATTAAATTATATAATATTTTTTATATATTTTTAATAATATAATCATATATCACTTCTCACAATTTAATAATATTATTTTAGAATAATAACAATAAAATATATATCATACAATTATATTATCTAATAACAAAAATATTATTATCATTAGATATACATTATAATATTATCTTATAATAATATAACACAATTATATTCATTCAATGATATCATTTATAAATTAATGTTATTGAATTATGTTATTATGTGAAATATCATAAAATAATAATGTAACACAATCATATTCATTCAATGATATTATTTATAAATTATTGTTATTGAATTATGTTATTGTGTGAAATATATTATTTCTGTTTTTTCATTTAAAAATTTATAATATTTGTGAAATATTCTCTTTTCAAACTTTAATTTTCTTTTAATATATAATTTAAAACCATCTAATCTTATTCCTCTTTTTGTATTCACTTTATCATTATCTACACAATATTTATAATATTTTTCATTTATTTTATTTATCTCTCTTGCTATATTACTTTTATTTATTATTGGTAATAGTAAATCTGCTAATATTATATATATCTCATTATCCATTATAAAACTTCTATAATAAATCTTTGTTTTATTATATATAATAGAATGATTTTTACATCCTGATATATATACTAAATCATCTATATCTTTTATTTTATTTTTATATTTATTCATAAATTTATCTAATGATTCTAATTTAGTTTTTTTTATTTCTGTATTATTTAATTCTTTTTTTATTTCATCTAATTTAGAATTAATTAAATCAAAATCATTAGTTCTAATTGGTGAGTTATATATGAAATAATTATTTTCACTTATATAAACTTTTTGATCTTTATATATAAAATTACAAAAATCATCATCAATAATATATTCATTATCCATCTTAATATAATTTCATGATAATATTAAGATTAATATAATAATTAATAAATTTATTCAATTTTTTATAAATAATTTATTATTAACATGTTATATTATTATTATTAATAGTACAAGTAATAGATTTTCTTCTATTATTATTATTTGAACTAGGTTTTAATTGCATTGTTAAACTATTATTTGTTTCTTTTGTAATATTAGCAATAGTATAGCCATTATTTTTTTCTATCTCTAATGCTTTATTTATAATTTTATTTTTTTGATCTGATGTTAAATTACCACCTTGTAATAATTGTTGATATTTATAATTATATTTATTAATCTTATAAACATCATTTAATGAATTATAATAATTTAATTTCTGTAAATATAATTCTTTTTTAGTTTCACACATTATAATTATTTATATATTTATATATTTATTTATTGAGATTTAAAAATTTATTTTATATAATTGATATTATTTAATGGATTTATTATTATAAAAATATATTATTTTGGATAAAATTTTAGGATCAGGAGGATTTAGTCATGTTAAATAAGGTATAGAAATATCTACTAATAAATATGTTGCTATTAAAATTATTAATAAATTAACAACAAATTCTTAAAATTTTTTTAATGAAGTAATGATCTTAAAATAAATAAAATGTAAATATATAATTAAATTCTATGATTATTATATTAGTGAATAATTTTATTATATAGTAACAGAATATTTTAATGGTTAAGAATTATTTGATTATCTAAATTAATCTAGATTTATTTATAATTCACATAATAAAGAAATAAAATCTCTAAAAATATTTAAATAAATAATAAAAGCTATTAAATATCTTCATAGTATAAATATAATTCATTGTGATATTAAACCTGAAAATATTCTTATCAATAAATAAAATAAAATTAAACTTATTGATTTTGGTCTAAGTAAATTATATTAAAATAAATAATTTACTAATTTTGATGGTACTTTAGACTATATGAATCCTGAAAAAATTAATAAATAACCATATGATTTTAATATTGATATATGGGCAGCAGGATGTATTTTATATTAATTTTTTTATTTATAAACTCCATTTGGTGATTAAATTGATAAAATAATAAAATGTATTTTAATTTTTCCATATAATATATCTTTTGATATAATAATATTGATATAAAATATTTTACATAAAGATATAAATAAACGTCTAAAATGTGATATTATAATAAAATATATAAAATATATAATAAGAAAATTAAATAGATGTAAATATGATATATAAAATTATTTAAATAGGATAAAAAAATAAAATAATAATAAACATAAATCATTATGAGAATATAATATAATATAATATATTATATGATAAAATGAAATCTAAAAGAATAGATATTATAGATATTAATATTAATTTTAATAATAATAAACCATCATATATATCAAAATATAATGATAATAATGAGATATTATTCATATTTAAACATCTATTTAATAAATATAATATAATATTTAATAAATATATAAAAAAAGAAGATATAGAAAAAATAAATAATTTATTTTATGAAGATATAATATATGAAAATAATAAAATAAATTATAAACATATATTAATATATAATAATGTATCATCATTATTTATCTATTATTATATATTTTTAAAAAAATATATATTACAAGAAAAAAAATTAAATATATTTGATATGAGTTTGATAAATGGTTTTATAGAAAGTATATTATATAATTGTATGAATAATAATTATAGAAATATTTATATTTATAAATTATATTATTTATCCAAATTTAATGATAGTTTATATAATAATCTATTTGATGGATATCATAAGATTACTAATATTTATAAAGATTTAAAAAATCATAATTTAAATTTAAAATATTTATATACAGATTATAATTTAGATATAATTGAAAATATAATAAATGAATATAAAACAAAAGAAATAAATTTATGTCATTCATTCTATAATTCAATCAAATTAAAATATAATAATATTGAAATATGTCATATTTTTAATAATTTTATAATGATATATATATTTTTAAATATATTAAATGAAGATGGAATGATAATATTAACATTAGATTATAATTATTATGATTATTATTTAAATATATTTACAATATTAAATTCATTATTTGATATTCATTATCCAAAATTTTTATCAAATTATAGAAGATTAATAATATTAAAAAATTATAAAAAAAATATATTTAAAAATAATTATCAAGAAATATTTGAAAAAATATTAAAAAAAATAGATAATCATATAAAAACAGATAATAAAAATATAAATAATATATTTGATAAAATGGATAATAATAAATTTTTTCATAAGATGTTTATTAGATTTAATAATGATAAATATTTAGATAAAATAAATCAAAAAATAAACAAAATATGTAATAAAATAGATGAAAAATGTTATAATCATAAAAATTTTATTAAATTATTACAAATATTATATGATAAATATTATTTAACAAATATAAAATTATGTGAAAAATATAAATTAGAAGTAAGACCAGATATGAGAATAAAATATAATGAAATAGTAGATAAATTAAAAAAACAATTATATTCAATGAATTATGATAATATATATACAATAGATAATAATAATAATAATTTTCATGAAATTAGATTAAATACTAATACAAATAATAATTTTATTAATTTAAAAAATATATTCAAAAATTATCAGATGATCTAAAATTAACAAAATTTTATATAGATAGTAGAAATATAGATAAATGGAGAAAAATAACTGATGATATTAATATTAGAAAATCTATTGTTAAATATTTAGAAAAGAATTATCAAATTAGAAATTCGAGAGCATTTGTAAAGATGTATGATATATTAAATATAGTACCAATAATAGATATAAATAATAAAGAAATAAAAACATTACATGTATGTGAAGCACCAGGAAATTTTATAAATGCAATAAATTATTATATCAAAAGTCATAATAAAGAAATGAAATATGATTGGAATGCAAATTCATTATATCCAATTAAAGGTACAAGAATATTAGGTGATTCATTTGGTTTTATTAGAAAATATCCAAATAAATGGGATTGGTTAAATGATAAATCTGGTAATATTAATAAATTATCTAATATCAATTATCTTATAAATAAATATAATAATATAGATTTTTATACTAGTGATTGTGGTTTAGAATGTGAAACTGTTGAAGATATGTTAGATCAAGAAAATAAAATGATATTAACTACTTATTCTCAAATAATAATAGGTATAATAACAAATAAAATAGGTGGTCATCTATTAATTAAATTATTTCTTCCTATTTCTAAACCATTAAGTTTTTGTTTATTATTTTTATTACATCAATATTATGATCATTTATTTTTTATAAAACAATCATCTGGTTCATTAGGTTCAAGTGAATTTTATTTAGTAGGTTATAATAAATTAAATGATTTAGATAATAAAGATAAAGAAGAATTATTAAAAATTTATAAAATGGATAAAATAGATAGTAATTATACATTTTATGAAGAAATACCACAATATTTTATTGATAAATTAAATAATATAACAGAATTATTTATATTAGAACAAATAAAATATATTAAAAGATCAATAATATATTATGATAATGATGAATTATTTAATGATCATAAAAATAAATATTTTGATGAAGCAAGAAATATATATTGTAATGAATGGATATCAAAAAATAAATTTAAAAAATTAGATAAATCTTTATTATTATAAATCTATTATTATTTATCTATTATTATTATTTTAATTTAATATAATAATAATAATAATAAAAGTGATGTAAACTCATATTTATTTATCTATTATTTTAATTGGATGATTATAATTGAGAGATTAAATATAATGATAGCTCGCATCGCTGAAATAAATTCAGCTCAAACAGGCTCGCTTTAATAATCATATATTTATTATTTTAATATAATAATAATAAAAGTGAGCTAGGTGAACGAAGTGATGCGAACCGGAGAAAATATTTATAATAAAAGTGATGTAAACTTATATTTATTAATTTATTATTTTAATTGGATGATTATAATAGAGAGATTAAATATAATGATAGCTCGCATCGCTGAAATAAATTCAGCTCAAACAGGCTCGCTTAAATAATAATAATAATAATAATGAATAATTTTATGATAATAATTAAATGAAAAAATAAGATTATTATTATATAATATATAAATATATAATGAAAAATGATCTAATAAAATATAATAATATAGAAATAGAGAAATCATATAATATATCATATAAATTAGAATATGGAGAGAATCCATTAATATATTTTTTGTATAAACATTTATTTGATAAATATAATATAATATTATCGAGATATATAACAAAAAGAGATATAGATTCGATTAAACATTTATTTTATGAATCAAATGAATGGTTTGATGAATATATGAAAAATAGACCAAATAATGTAATATTTATATATGATAGAATAATATTATATGATTATATCTCACCAACTTTCATATATTATTATATTTTCATGAAGAAATATATATATAATAAATTTAAAGAAGATGTATTAAATAAAAAATTAAATATATTAGATATATCATATACAGGTGGTTTATTAGAATCATGTTTATTTAGTTATTATAATGACAATATAACTAATATAAATTATTATAAATTGAATTATTATTCAACAAATATAACACAATATGATGATACAATAATTAAAAATACAGATATAGGTTATAAAAAAATTATAGATATATATAAAGATCTAAAAAATTATGCCACAGGCACCTTCGGTGAAATAAATTATGATTATATTAATAAACCATTTAATATTAATGATATACATAATATTATTAATTATTATAAAACTAAAAAAATTAATCTTTGTAATCTTTTTCATATATGTATTCGATTGAAAACTAATAATGGTAAAATTATGAATATGTTATTTAATCATTTTATTGAAATTTATATATTTTTAAATGTATTAGAAGATAATGGAACAATATTATTAACATTAGATAATGATAAATATGATTATTATTTGTATATATTTAATATATTAAATTCATTATTTGATTTAGAATATCCAAATTTTTTATCAAATTATCGTAAATTAATAATCTTAAGAAATTATAAAAAAAATATTTTTATTAATCATTATTTAGATAAATTTAATGAAATTATTAATAATATTGATAATTATTCTCAACTAGATGATTTTGATAAAATTACTAATATATTTAAATTTGATATAGATGTTGAATATAAAATATTTTTTAATAAATTATTTAGAACATTTAATCATGATATTAAAATAAAAAAATATAATAAAAAAATAAATAAAATATGTAATATAGAAGAATTAAGTGAAAAAAATAAATGTTTCTATTTTGATGATCTTCTTAAATTAACTCAATTATTATATGATAAATATTATCTCACTAATATAAAATTATGTCTAAAATATAATTTAGATATTAAACCTAATATTAAATATAAATATGATGAAATTATTACTAAATTAATTGAACAATCTTATAATATGAATTATGATAATATTTATATAATTGATAATATTAATGATTCACTTGATGTGTCTTTGAATAATATAATTAAATTAAATACTAATTATAATAATAATTATGATCATTATAATGATTATATTAATAATTCAATAATAAGATTAAAATTAATAAAATTCTATATAGATAGTAGAAAATTAGAAAGATGGAGAATAATAACAGATGAAATTAATATAAGAAAATCTATAATTAAATATGTTGATCAAAATTATAATATTAAAAATTCGAGAGCATTTGTTAAAATGTATGATATATTAAATATAGTAAATGTAATAGATATTAATATTAAACAATTAAATAGTTTACATGTATGTGAAGCACCTGGTAATTTCATTAATGCAATAAATTATTATATTAAAAGTAATAATAAAGATGTTATATATAATTGGAATGCTAATTCTCTATATCCTATTAAAGGTACAAAGATATTAGGTGATTTTTTTGGTTTTATTAGAAGATATCCTGATAGATGGGATTGGTTAGATGATAAATCTGGTGATATTACTAAATTAAATAATCTATTATATATTATTAATAAATACAAAAATATTAATTTATATACAAGTGATTGTGGAACAGAATCAAATACAGTAGAAGAAATGTTAGATCAAGAAAATAAAATGATATTGACAACATATTCACAAATAATAATAGGTATAATGGTAAATAAAATAGGTGGTCATATGATTGTTAAATTATTTCTCCCTATATCTAGACCATTAAGTTATTGTTTATTATTTTTATTACATCAAATATATCAAAAATTATATTTTATAAAACAATCAAGTGGTTCATTAGGTTCTAGTGAATTTTATATAGTTGGTTATAATAAATTAAGAAATTTATCAGATATTGAACATAATGAATTATTAAAAATATATAAATTAGATACTGTTAATAGTAATTATAGTTTTTATGATAAAATACCACAATATTTTATTGATAAATTAAATAATATCACTGAATTATTTATTAAAGAACAAATAAAATATATTAAAAGATCTTTCATTTATTATGATAATGATAACATTTTTCAAGATCATAAAATTAAATATTTTAATGATGCTAAAAAAAAATATTGTGAACAATGGATTATTAAAAATAATTTTAAAAAATTAGATAAATCTTTAATGTTATAAATATTATTATTAAAGTGAGCTATCATTATATTAAATCTCTTAATTATAATCATTAAAATACTCGCATCGCTAAAATAAATTTAGCTCACATAGCTCGTTTTATATATTAGTTATTATATGAATTATTATATGAATTATTATTATATGAATTATTATTATATGAATTATTATTAAAGCGAGCCAGTTTGAGCTAAATTTATTTAGCGATGCGAGCTATTATATGAATTATTATTATATAAATTATTATTATGTGAATTATTATTATATGAATCATTAAAATACTCGCATCGCTGAAATAAATTCAGCTCACATAGCTCGTTTTATATATTAGTTATTATATGAATTATTATTATATGAATTATTATTATATGGATTATTATTGTGTGAATTATTATTGTATGAATCATTAAAATACTCGCATCGCTGAAATAAATTTAGCTCACATAGCTCGTTTTATATGAATTATTATTTGAAATATTATTATATGAATTATTATTAAAGCGAACCTGTTTGAGCTAAATTTATTTAGCGATGTGAGCTATTATATGAATTATTATTATATGAATTATTATTATATGAATCATTAAAATACTCGCATCGCTGAAATAAATTCAGCTCACATAGCTCGTTTTATATATTAGTTATTAAAATACTTATAAAATTAGATAAATTTATTTCATATAACTTGTTTTATATATTAGTTATTAAAATACTTATAAAATTAGATAAATTTATTTCATATAACTTGTTTTATATATTAGTTATTATATGAATTATTAAAATACTTATAAAATGAAATAAATTTATTTAACATAACTTGTTTTATATGAATCATAAAAATACTCATATCACTAAATAAATTTAGCTCACATAGCTAGTTTATATATTTATAACATATGAAAAATAATATATGATATAAATATATAAATGAATATATAATGAAATTAAATAAAATAGATATTATAGATATTAATATTAATATAACATATAATATTATTAAAGATGATGATAAATTAAATAAATTTATATATAAACATCTATTAAATAAATATAATATGATATTTAATAGATATATTGATTTAAATGAAATAAATAATATAAGAAAATCATTTTGTGAAGATGATAATTATTTTAATAAATTTAATAAAAAATTTAAAGATAATAAATATTATATATATAATAAAATATTATTATATGATTATAAATCAGATTTATTTATTTATTATTATATATTCATGAAAAAATATATTTATAATAAATTTACCTTTGGTGATAAATTAAAAATATTAGATTTATCATTAACAAGTGATTTATTAGAGAGTTGTTTATTTAGTTATTATAATGATAATTTTAAAAATATATTTTATTATAGATTAAAAAATTATAATGATGATATATTAAATCAAATAATAGATATTTATAAAGATTTAAAATCATATGAGATTAATAATAAAAAATTAGATTATAATAAAATAATAGATTATTATAAAAATAAGAAAATTAATTTATGTAATATATATGATGATAATAATATATATAATCATTATATAAATATTTATATATGTCTAAATATATTAGAAGAGAATGGTATAATAATTTTAACATTAAATAAAAATAATACAATATATAGTAAATCAATATTATATATATTAAATAGTTTATTTGATATTAAATATAATAAAATATTTATAGAAGACAAAATAACGATATTATTATATAATTATGATAAAAATAGATATATTAAATATTATCAAGATATCTTTAATAATATTATTAATAAATTAGATGAAAAAATTACTAATATATTTAATTTTAATATAGAAAATAAATATGATAAAATATTTAATAATAATAATTTAATAAAATCAAAAGAATGTTATAAATTAGAAGAATTATTAAAATTAATACAATTATCTTATGATAAGAATTATATTAATAATATTAATATATGTAAAAAATATAATTTAGAAATAAGACCAAATATAATAAAAAAATATAATAATATTATATCAAAATTAACTCAACAATTATATTCAATGAATAATGATGAAATATATATAATAACAAATATTGAGAATAAGAATAATAATATTATTAAATTTAATAATGATAATAATATAGATAAATATATGTTTAATATTGATGATATATCTAAACAATTAAAAATGACAAAATTTTATTTAGATAGTCGTAATTTTGATAAATGGACAAAAATAGAATATATGATTAATATAAGAAGATCAATAGTAAAATATTTAGAAAAAGAATATGAAATAAAGAATTCAAGAGGTTTTATAAAAATGTATGATATATTAAATTTAATAAAAATAATAGATTTAGATAAAAAACAAATAAATACTTTACATGTTTGTGAAGCCCCTGGTAATTTTATTAATTCTATAAATTATTATATTAAATCTTATAATAAAAATATAATATTAAATTGGAATGCAAATTCAATCTATTCCAAAGACAAAAATTATTTAAGTAATGAATATGGATTTATTTCAAAATATCCAGATAGATGGGATAAATTAAAAGATGGTACTGGTGATATTACTAAATTAGATAATATATTATATATCAAAGATAAATATAAAGATATAGATTTTTATACTAGTGATTGTGGTATTGAATATCAAACTATAGAAGAAATGTTAGATCAAGAAAATAGAATGATATTAATAAATTATTCACAAATTTTAATAGGATTATTAGTTAATAAAATAGGTGGTCATATGTTAATTAAATTATTTTTACCTATTTCTAAACCATTAAGTTTATCTTTAATATATTTATTATATCAATATTATGAAAAATTATATTTTATTAGATCATCAGGTGGTTCTCAAGTTTCTAGTGAATTTTATATTATTGGTTTTAATAAATTAAATCATTTAACAGATAATCAAATTAATGAATTATTTAAAATATATATAAATGATAAAATTAATAGTAATTATAGTTTTTATGATAATATACCAGATTATTTTATTAATAAATTAAATAATATTACTGAACAATTTATTAAAACACAAATTAAATCTTTAAAAAGAACATTTATTTATTTTGATAATAAATTTTTATTAGATGAACAAAAAAATGATATTGATAAAGCAAAACAAATATATTGTACAGAATGGATTAAAAAAAATAATTTTATAAAATTAGATAAACAATTATTATTATAAAATCACTTTTTATTATCACGATATTTACATAATTTTTTTTTTATATTTATTAATCTATTTTTTTTTTCTTCCAATATTTTATTATTATTTATATATATATAATATTTATTTAATATTTTTGTTTTATTAAATATTTCATTTTCTTTTAAGTTTATAGTTTTAATAAACTCATTATATAATGATTCTAATGATTCTAATCTAATAAAACATAATATTGGTTTATAATTTTTTGTATTATAAGTTATATTATTTAAATTATTTAAATTATCTAAATTTCTAGATAACTCGTTAATTTTGTTATTTTCTAATATATAATTATAATATATTTTATTACTTAAATCAAGATATAAATATAAATCTTCATTATCAACTTTATATAATATATATTCCAGAGACTCATTCTCTAATATTTTATATTTGTCAAAATAAATAATTTTATATTTATTATTTATATTGATATCTAATGGTTCAATTTGTTTTGTCATAATTTTCAATACATCTATTTCATTATTTATATTATTTATATTGTAAAATTCATTTAATTCTTTTATAGTATCAATTAAAACAATACTATTATCCAATTTATTTAAAATTTTATTAATTATGATGATATTATTTTTGGATTTTTTATTTATAGTTAATGATTTATTATTTATAGTTAATGATTTATTATTTATAGTTAATGATTTAAATATTGGTTGTTGTTTATTTATATTATTATTATTATTATTATTATTATTATTATTATTATTATTATTATTATTTATTAGTTTTAATGAATTTAATATTACTTGTTGTTCATTTATATCTATTTTATCTATATCTTTTTTATTTATATTATATTGTTCAATTAGTTCTTTATCTCTTAATTGTTCATATATAGATATACTATTATAAAAACAATCACCATTATCATCAGATTTAATTATATTATAAGTATTTTTTTCATTATTTAAACTATATATTTTATCTAATGTAATAGTATATTGATTATTTATAATTATATAGTCAAAATGATTATTATTTACATGTAATATTGTTATATATATATTATCATCATTACCTTTATAAGTACCTTTTATCATTATTTTATCATTATTTTTTATAAAAATTGCTATATTATATTTTAAAAAAAAAGAAGATAT
>Ga0214923_10004345_pt1 | contig 17168 bp, 10 predicted proteins | sample LL1510_MetaG_FD_177993 | JGI IMG/M metagenome (GOLD analysis project Ga0214923, IMG submission 177993) | Freshwater microbial communities from Lake Lanier, Atlanta, Georgia, United States - LL-1510 | ecosystem: Environmental > Aquatic > Freshwater > Lake | place: USA: Georgia | collected... | reverse complement strand
TTTTTTCCATGGCACTTTTCTTTTTAGGCGCCCTAGTAGCTTTGATGATTCAGTACCAAGTTTCGCTTTGGGTTGTAGCCGTAGTGATGATTGGATTTATCTCTATTTTAGTTGAAAAAAAGCCAAGCGAATCTTTTCTCAAAATTTCTCCTTTGCAAATTGCATTTATAACTCTAGGGCTTTTTGCGCTTGCGGAAATTGCGTGTCTTTCTTTGTTTAAAACAGATTTAATGATTCCTTGGTGGGTTAAAGATTTTATGAATCCAACTAATTTCAGCCTAATAGCTGGGTGGAAATCATTGTTTTTAAATGTTTTGGGCGTATTCAAATTGATGCATTTGACTCATTTAGGAGGGGAGAATCTGCTATTGTCAATTGCCGGTCTTTTGTTGGTAAGTTTTGGATTGGTAATTGTTCTGCGAACCCTTCAGATTTCTCAATCAACCGATTTTTGGGGACCTAAATGCCTACTTGTTTTGCTTTTGATTTGGCTGGGTGCGTATTTGGTTGGACGGACTCCAATATCTCCCACTCGTCATGCCTTGATTTACATGGTTCCTCTGTTGATTTTTGAATTACTTGGTCTCAACTGGATAATTGATAAAATCCCCTATAAGAAGGTTTGGAATGTCTTAATAGCAACCGCCTCGCTGACGGTTTTAAGCACTACGCTCGTGAATTTTCCTCAGTACTTAATTGAAAGCAAAGAAACCTTTAGTTTAGAAAAGCTAGAAATATGGATGAAGGATTTCAAAACTCGTAACTGCGCAACTTGGGCTTATGATCTTTCCAAAGTAAAACTCATGACTCAATCTTCAAAGGATAAAATTGAACACTTTTGGGCATGGCCTGGACACCTCCAAATGCTTCCCAAGAAAAAGATGCTTTTTATCGAAACAAGCACACATGCGGGAGCCATGAATGAGACTATTATGGCTTCCTCACCTCAATTCCATTTTAAAAAACTTGTTGATAATCAAAATCACTTCGATTTCGAGCCAATGGAAAAAGTTAAATATGGCAGTAACGTCTTTAGGGTTTGGATGCTAACACCCAAATGATAATCAAAAGAATGAAACAATTTGATGTGTCGTTTCGTGGAAGATTTACTGCTCAGTGCCGGGATCATCTTGTCAAAAAAGCCTACAACTATGCAGTAGTCCACACTAAACACAGGCCTCTTATCGAATTATGATTCGCTCGAAACGAAACAAAAGCTCATTTACGGGCTAGTTACAATTTAGTGTTTCGAAAATTTTTTACTAACTCTATTTTAGAAATAATGGTTGCTCTATTAAGTTAGATTGACAAAACTAGTTGCGATATAATCACCGATGGAAAGGCTCAATTGAAAGATATTTATTGAAAGCAATAATATTCTTATGAACCGCTATACTTTGAAACCGTTTCAAGCCCCCCCCTCACCATTCACTGTTCAAGTTGACTCTCTCGTCTTAGATAATGAACTAACAATTAATTTCACTTTAGTGGGTAACATTGCTTCTTTGAACCTACCTGCTCCAAAGGAAACTACCCATCGTGTTGAGGGTCTATTTCACCACACGTGTCTTGAAATATTTTTAAAGCGGGAAAGCCGTTATATTGAGTACAATTTTGCGTTTTCTGGAGATTGGTGCATATTTTTGTTCGACGGTTATCGCAAGAGCATCTCCCCTGATATAACTTTAGACTCCTCTTTTTTTTCAGTAAAGCACATATCTAATAGTAATAGCGAAGCTAATTTTAATGTTCGAATTTATCTTTCAAAGCTCGGTATTCTTGGCACTGGCGAAACCCGATTGGGGATTTCTTCCATAATCGAACATCCTCAATGCCAGCTTTCCTACTGGGCTTTAACCCACGTGGGGGAAAAACCCGATTTTCACAACGAGCAAAGTTTCATTCCCTTGCGTTACTAATCCCCAGTCCCTACTCTACTTTTCAGCAGAGTTTACTCCTCATTGATGTTTTTATGAGTCGATCTGTTGAGAAAAAGCCAAATTAGAAGTCTTTTATTGAAAAGACCCTTTAGGTCTTTTTGGACTTGGAAGTTTCTTCAGTAAGTTCATCTTTGCGCTTTCTTAATTTATCAAGAAGCGTCGCAAAATTACCCTCTTTCAGAAAAGCTTCAATCTGTTCGCTAATGTTGGTTGAGTAACGCTCTTCCTCGTAAGAAATATCGTAAATTAACCAATCATTCCCTTTTTTAAGAAAGTAATAATCTAGTACTGAGGGCTCCCCTTTTACAATGAATTTTGTCGGAACTTTAGCAGTGTTGCCTTTCATCTCAATATTTTGAAAAATATACTTTGTGTTTCCATCCCAAAACTTGTCCAACCTGGTATAAGCAGTTTTTACCACCACTTCTTTCAGCAAATTTCTAAAGTCCTCAAAGTTTTTACCAGAATTTTTTTTTGCTTGTTTAGCTCCTAAACATAGTTGAGCAATTTTATCCCAGTCTAATGAGCTCTCGATCTTAGCCCTGGCCTTCTGCTTCTCTTCTCCTGGCGCATTAACTTTTTTGGAAGCAGCAAAAAGTTCTTCTAATTTTGTTGTGATCTCTTTGGTGGAAGCTGGGGTATCCGCATTTAATTGACCTAAAAAGAACGGGTTAAAGATTAAACTTAAAACAAATAAAAGGGTTTTAATTTTCATGTTGTTTATCATACCCAAAAGTGCAACGAACTCAACTAAGAAGGCAGCTTTGACTCGCAAGAAAATAACCGCGGGCTTTGATTTATTTGAGCTCAAGCTTGATCGCGGGAGTGTTAGGGCGACAGACTCTTCCAGGCCCGTCGTAAATAGTGATGCAAGATTGCCCATCCGGACAGCGATCCGAAGGCTTTTTGCATGGAATTTCGCAAGATGTAAATGCCGGTCCTCTGGAACCCGCAACGCCGTAGAAAGTGATACACTCAAGCCCTTTATTGCATCGCTCTTTAAAACAAGCTTGCCCCTGCGAGCCAAACTGTTTCTTTTGGATTGTAGGCGAAACAGCTACAGCTAAGCCCTCACAGAAGAGCAAAACAACGAGAAACCATTTACTCAAATCACATGGGTTTTTCATAAGCTTGTTAGTCCTACCTATTTGTCAACTTTATCCCCCAGACATTCCTATAATAAAGAAAATTTTTTAAAAATGCCCTTTTTTTCCTAATCCTATCGGTCCTTCGATTTAAGTTCTGTGCTGATAGTTTTCTGAGTGGCCTGTATTCTTTTAGGCTTAATTCATTCGCGGCCCCCGTCTTGCTCCTCCCAAGCAATGAAGGAGCTGGTCCTCATGATTTTCCCGGATTTAAACTCGAATCCACTGTCAAAGCGGTTTGCGGCTGCATTACTCTTTTTGCTTACCTCTTGGCACACCGTTAATGCCTCAGAAGTTACCATATTAAATAGTGAGCTTGACAGTGCGAATACAGCCATTAAAGCGATCTATGTCAGTGCGGATGAAAAAAACAGCACTCCCACTCTTCCCCAACTTTTCTTCAAACCCGACTTAGCTGCGGTGGAGATCGATGCCATTCAAAGCCTCATCGAAGACGATAAAGTTCCCAATAATGAAAAAGAAGTAACTCTAATCAGATACACTCTTGGAGATCCCAGAGTGACCCAAGCTCTTATTACCGCCAAAAAGAAAGGGATCAAAGTAAAACTAATCACAGATCTCAACCCCGTGATGAAAGGCAACTTTTCTCAAATTCAAGGGACTTTTACTACTGCATTTTCAAAAGCCGAAATGAAAGACCCTGACAAAAATGCTGGTGCTAAAGTCATTCAGGATCTTCTGGATGCTGGATTTGAATTTAAAAAAGATATTATTTCCCAGCCTCTTTATCATCCAGATTTAGAGCGTATCCCGATTATGCATGAAAAGGCTTTACTACTAAAAAAAGGGGCCAAAAAAACAATGTATTTTGGAACCGGAAATCTAGCCACAAACCCCAGATACAATCGAACGTTTTTAGTTGAAGACCCTGCTTTTTATGAGGCTTATCACAAACACACGGAAAGAATATCGGAACTCTACAATAAGGGTAAAGAAACAAGTGAAATCGCTCCCGCTGAGCGGACTCTAATTAGATATTCAGACGGGACCGAAATGGAACTAGCCTTCACCGATGGAACTTATAATCCCAATGAACGAATTGTTTCAGTGCTAAAAGATAACGTCTTACAACACATCGATTTATCCCACTTTGTAATGACTCACCGCAATTTCTTCAATGCTTTAGGTGACGCCATTTCAAAAAACCCGGATGCAACGGGATATGCCATCGCCGATGATCGCTTTTCGGCGATCAAAGGTTGGGGACTGTCACCCGCTCTAGCTGGCATTGATGTCGTAGACCCTTTCAACAGGAAATTTACAGGCCTGAGCCCTTCTGCATTTGGTCGTATTGAAAGTTTTGTCTATCAAAGACCTGCGATGGATCCTAGTACTGGCAAAATACGATTGGAAACCTCGGAAGAAGGCCCCCCAACCTCCCGCCATGTATGGCATGACAAAACCACCCTCATTGATTTTAAGGACTCGGCAGGTAGAGAGAAAACCGCGTTGTTTACGGGCAGTTTTAATCTGAGCAACAACGTGGCCAACTCAGAGTTTCAAGTTCAGATCAACCTTCCAAGAGATTCATGGGTCAGAAAGGCCGTTAAACACAGTATTGAGGAAGTTGTATCCAACGAGCCTCAATGGGCTATTCCTAATTTGGAGGCATCCTTACGAAATGCAGTTGCTTTAGTTCTCGGTATCACTGACTTAGAGGTCCCATTAGACCAAAATAGCAAGCTTCTAAATGCCATTGATCGGCGAGATTTTGCAGAAATGAAGAAGATCCTAACGGGGCTCAAAGAAATTCGAACTTCCCTTAATTGGAAATTGGACCCCGAACAAAAAGATGAAAGAGTCGATCAGTTGATTAGGTTTATCGACTGGTATGAAAAACACATTCCGCCTTCAAATGCTGACTTTGATGTGCGCGCACAAAGAACTATTGGAATGGCTTTAGTGCTGGCTCAGCCGGCCATGAAAGATCATATCAAAGCTAATATTTTAAGTAGAGTGATCGATCGCCCACAGCTTAGTGTAGAAGAACAGCGCAAGCTTCTAAATGAAGCCTTTAAGGTTCTCGGACTCGGGGATATCAATCCGTGGTCGGGAAGTGATTCAACTTTGCTGTCCATAGAAGAGATTCTATCTCCGGAAGTCATTTTGGAGCGCGAGAAACAATCTGGCATCTCGTTAGAAAGTTTAATCAAGAAAAAAATTGAAGGGAAGGATTTCTCTTGGATGGGGCCTGCATTTCCTAAATTTGTCCAATCACTTACCTCCGAACTTGAGGTATCTGTACTCTCCGTGATCAATTCGAGTAAGATTCCTTCTGAAGAGATTGTAAGACTCTCATCCATTCTCCGCGAAAAAAGAAAAGAACTTGAGATAACCCAAGAGCTGATGCCCCTGCCGAGAAGTCATATATTTGAAATTTCAGACAAGAAAAAGCTTGAAGAGAGACTCCTTAAGCTTTTTATATCTCAATCAAAGAAGGGAATCTTAACCTCAATTATAATGACTTCCGATAAGGATTTCATTTCAGTTCTTAATAAGATTAAAAAGGAGCAAATTGATAAACTTAAAGAATTTACTATCCAGATTCCAAAAAGGGCTACAAAAGATTTAACGCCTCCTACTGAATGCAGAAAACTGTTGAACCGAGTCAATTAACTAAATTTTTAGTGACATTAGAAATAGCTGATAGGTCGAATCTTATTTTATCTCTTTAAATAATCGATAGGCCATGAATGCAGTCAAAGAAAGAACTAAAATCAAGCCCGCCCATAATCCGTATTGTCTCCATGGAATCAGGGTGACTGACGAAGATTCAAGAACACTTGTTCGGGGTGTCTGAATTATCACATCTCCCAAATGAGCGACGACTGGTTTAACCGAACCCTCTTGAAGAGTGAGCTCTCTCACCATCGATCCCAATCCAAAATCCGCTTCATTAGCCCCTTTCAGACCCCAAGCAATCTGGAAAGGCTCCTCGCCATGAGCCAGAAAAAATACTCGATGGGGAATCCATCCAAACTCAAGCGCGGGGCCATTTTTTCCAATTGAGGCATCCTTTCCCACAACTCTGATTCTCCAATATCGGTCTGAATTCGAATAAATCCTAACAGCGGGAGAGACCAACTCCCCTTCACTGCGACTTACCCGATACAAAAGTCCTTCATATTGATTGCGCCAACTGCCTTGATTACTTATTCGCGATGCTATCTCGACTCTGACGACAGTATTGGGATCGGGAAGTAAAACAGTAATGCGATCAGCAACTACAGGGCTTTTCTCATAAAAAAACTCTTTTGGGTTGATGTGGCTCGCGAGGACTCTTGAAAAGTGCCTTTTGGTATCTGTCCAAGCGCTTTTTGAAAATTCCCCTGAAATCTTTTTAAGATTGAAAACCTTATTTCCATCCCAGGTAATTCTTAAGTAATTTGCTTTAACACCAGGGAAGTCGATAGTTCTTTGTGCCAGGTTTTCCCCCTCAAAAGAAAATTTAGCTAAAGACTGAGCTCCGACCAACGAGGACCAACTTTTTAGATCATCACTCGATTCGATACTTACATTGACAAAAGAATTTTCTCCAGCGCCTTCCCAATCGAGTTCGACACTTCGGATGGGATTTGAAGACTTACGCAAATCGACCAAATAGCCTCTTTTTTCAAGTTTGGATGAGCCTTTACCGGCATACTTGACCGTCACATTACCGGAACTTCCACCTTGTCTCCACTCTAAATGAGACTCTAAACCATACTCAGCATTTCTTTCTCCCAAGATGGGGAAAAACTTCAAATCAAACTCTTCTGTCTGATGAATCTCCTCTCCACTTTTCAACTGAAAACTAAAAGGTACAAGCTGATTCTGTTGATTAAATACCCTCAGGTCTCGTAAATCGTCGTAGACCACATTTTGATAAACCGGCTCGGTAAGTTCCACTGAATAAACGCCTCCTTTTTGAGGCGTTACCACGGGAGCTAATCTTGAAAACATCTCTGGAGACAGCGGCATTTCTTTGTCCGCTAAAGCTATACCGCCAATCATTAAAAATGCAAAAAGCCATTGTTGGATCATTTAATCTCTCCGTGCCTTGGGTGGGATGGGTGCGAAATAGCCGGTCACTAACAACAATACCCCTGTCACGATGAACGAAATCACTCTCTCAAGAGTACCGCTACCGCTCAGATCTACAAAGAATAGTTTTCCCACAACAACGGTAATCAGACTGGTCCCTAAGATCCACATCGTTCGAGAACCTTTTTTGTTCGATAAGACCATTATTAGAAAGGATAATAATCCCCAACAGACAGAAATTGCCGTCTGAACACTTCGAGAGGCAAAAAGGCTTTCAAATTTCCAAGGCACCCCCACAGAATGATGTACCAAGCGCACGACTCCCATGGTTACCCACAAGAAGACACAGGCCCCTAAAATGGAGAGCACCACGGGGGCTCTTTTTGAATATTCAGGCTCGATTAAACAGGCTTTTTTAAACCAGATCATTGCGACCACAAAAGTAAAAATCACAAGAATGCCCAATGGGTTCAATAAGGGAATAAATGGTAGGGGTTCGGAATTTCCTGGATTTACTAAGTTTAGAATTTGGGCGGTAAAAACTAACATAAAAACCAAAGGAGCGACCCCTTGGGAAATATAAGCTTTTTTGTTATGTCCGAACGGATAAAGCCTTTCTGGATAGTAGATGATTCCTAGGACAAGAGCTCCTCCCGAACCTAGCATCCCCACCCACTTCCAAACACTGCTCTCTGTCACTGTCATTCCCATGACTTTAAAAACATACCAGAGCAATATAAAGCTTAGGAGCCAAAGCCCGCTAAAATGAATATACTTGTTAAAACTCCGCTCTTTTCTTTCATAAAAGACAGTGTAGAGAACTCCAAGAATGGATAACCAACTCGCAAAACCATAATATTGAAAAGGGTTTTGCTGATCACTTAATTGACGAACTAGGGTAATGACCCCCAGTGCTGGCAGTGCTAAACTAATCGAAACGAGTTCCTTACATTCAGTTGCGATCGAAACTACATAGTAAGCCATCACTATCAGAGATGAAATCACCACAAAAAGATTAAACCCGGATTGATAATTGTAAAAATCCTCAAGGTTCACTTTCCGATAGAGCGCCATCCACTCAAAATAGGTTGAAGAAAAGAGAAGAAGATACCCAAACCCTATAAAGAACCAAGCTACCTTCTTTTCAGTTTCAAACATGATTTGTCGTGCTTTAAACAAAGAGTAAGCAATAAATGAAGCCGCAAGCACGCAAAGCACAGAACCTAAATAAAAAGCATTTAGGAAAAACCCGTAGTCTTCAGGGTAATTTCGTCCCATTCCTCGAAACCAATACCATGCACTAAGAACCATGAAGGGATAACGGATCAACGACAGAGTAGACCAAGCCAGCGCTCTCGCCAGCAAGTAAAACAATAGAGCGGTTAAACTTACCAGCCAAACCCCTATTCCCATTACAAAATGAAAAGCTCCAGAAGGATACCAAACATCGACTTCACGGAAGACCGCTGAAAACCACCAGAAGAAAGCCATTGCAATAAAGAAGAGACTCAGTTTTCTTTCTGCCTCACTAAGTTTCTCAACTTTCCTAAACAGCAGATAAGCAGTCATCAGAGCGCTCACGCACAGAATTAAACTCCCAATAAACGGGGGGTTAAGGATTCGACCAAGAGTTTCGAGTGCGATTGTCTTTGAAAAGAAGTACAGCAATCCAAGCACATTCAAGGCATAGCCCACATTTCTAATCTTTTTCTTCTCTTGCTTTAGGCCCAGCCAAACTAGTGCGGCCCCTTCGATGGCCCAGACACTCCCCGTCCAAATATTCGAGAGAGCATAGGGGACCGCCAAAGTACTAAAAATAATTCCAGACCCCACAAAGGATTGAGTTAGAGCAACTCGTTCGTGTGCCTTATTTCTAAAAAGAAACGATGCGAGGCCCACGTAGACAGCCCCAAGAACCGCACAACTGATCGCGATCCCAAATCGAGTATCTTTCAAAAGAGCAGCTTGATAAAAAAATGTACAAAGCGGAACTCCAAAAACGAGAATTCCATCCACGACCATATCTTTTGAGATTTGAAAAGTTAAGCGTGAGAAAAATAGGACGATAGTTGTATAGAGAACGAAATGAAAAATAATAAAAGGCTCAACGGAAGAGAAATATTCCGGAACGTAGTATTTACTCCCCCATATTCCCCCTACTCCAAAAGTAAAAAGAAACCCGACTAAGTTTAACTCTCTCCAAGGTCGATATTTTGCGATAGCAAAAATTCCTAAATTCAAAAGAGCATAATAAGTAAACAAAGCAACATGACTTCCTGAACCCGTACTGATTAGAACTGGAGCTAAAAATCCACCGCTCACGGCCAGAACAGCTAACGGAAGAGCATTTTGCAGTAACGACAGCAACACGAAAAGAACGGTCGCGATCACCAACATGACCATTGCAAAATTTCCGGGCAGTAAACTCCAGAGTCGAAAAGCCCCAAAAACAGTTAGATAAAAAATACCAAAACCGGTCCCCTGAAGAATCAAACCATAGGACCCTATTCTGTTTCTGAGCCTAAAACCTATTCCTATCAAAATATTAGCTCCGATAGCAGCTGAAATCAGGCGAAATTCAATGGGAAAGAGCCCTGCATCGCTCACCAACTTAATTAGAAAAGCAACGCCGAAAAACAAAATGACAGCACCGACTTTGGCAAACACATTTCCCGTAGTGAAAAAACGAGTTAGCGATTGGCCTAAAACATTTTGAGATTGTCTCTCCTCTGGAAGAGTTGCTCGTGGAGGAGGACTGGCGGGGATAGATGGAGAGGAATTTTGGTTCTCCTTAGAATCTTCCCGATTGGGTGAACTAGGTGTGGGTTTTGCTTTGATCTCAAAATCGGGAGTCGACACTGCGGAAGGAATAACTTTTTCCTCCGTTTCAAGTTTTTCAACTTTTGAACTTGGCTTGAGCTCTTCAGACGGACCCGAAACATCTCTTTTATAGCTCTTCAATTCGCTTGAAAGTGAATCTAACTCTGCAATTAATTGATATAGTTTTTGCTGTAACTTTTCTTGCGACTCTCTCATTTCGAAGAAAAGATAAATTACGGCTGCCCCTATAAAAGGGATCACGGAGGGCTTGGGAGATATCGCTAAAAGTATGAACCAGCCAATGACGCTAGACGTAAACTTCATAGATCTTATATCGGCATGTCGCGACAAAAACTAAAACTCAATTTCTCCCTAGCCTTTTTGGTTCACAGCTCCTCACACTACAGCAATTTGATAACCTTCGGCCCACTTTCCCGAATTGAGCGCAATGACCTTTATTGATAAACTACAGATATTGAATTCCATAAAAAAATTTAAAGAAAACTTTTTATGGGCACTTGCCGCCACAAGCGCTCTATTCCTTGTATTTTTTCGAGCAAGGTGGGCTCTCAACCCAGGACTATACGATGATCAATGTTACCTAGAATGGCTCCATAAATTTCTTTTGCTACCTTACCCCAAATGCTATTCCGCTTCCCACCTACCAGGGGTCGCAATCCAGTGGATTCCAGCAGGGCTGCTTGCAAAGCTCTTGGCTCAGGCTTCCTCCCTTCCCTTCTCTCAGTGGTTGCACCCGCTCATTGGGCTTGAAACTTTTGCCACCTGGGGCGTCTCTTTGATTCTTCTACAAAAGATTTTTTTTAAAATGGATCTTCCTTTTTCTGAAAGTAAAAAGATGGCGCTTTTATTTTTGTTGAATCTTCCAGCGCTTGAATTTCTGACTCAATTCAACTTCACCACCGTGGGAGGTGAAATTGCTCTCTCGTCACTCTTACTATACTTAATTCTCAGCCAACGCTGGCTGTTAGCTCTTATTTCGGCCACGCTATTGAACCTGACCCGAATCAATGACCCCTTGGCTTTTTTACTTATCGGCGGAGCCCTTTGGGACCTCATTCAAGTTAATAAACTCTTACTCTCTGATAAACTGAAAATGGCTTTGGTATCTTCCTTGGCAGTTCTGGCCATCGCAGCTCTAGCTTTCATTCTCTATGTCGGTTTAGTCACCGGCTATAACGGAGTTTTTATTTATCACTTACTTCCACGCCTCCATCCCTATAGATGGTGGAGATGTTTATTCATGGGAGGATGGGGACTTTTTTGGACCGCTCCAGGCGGAATATTGGCTTTTGTCTTTAGCTGCTTTTATTGGCGAAAGCTCAGTTGGCTAGCTCGAGCCGGTCTTCTTTGGGTCTTCTCTGAAATCGCTCTAATTGTCGTCCTAAACGAATTAAGATCCGACTATACCAACCCTCCTTGGAGATACATCATCGGAAGCCTCATTGGAATAATTCCGGCTTTAGTGGAAATTGCAAAAAAATTATCCCTACCTTTAAGAAAAGCTTTTTATTTTGGGTCTGTATTTCTTGCCATTTGGCAAGTTTACTTGGCCTTCGTTACTCACTCTTTTACGATTCTTCGATATTGGAAAATCGCTCGTTGGGTAGACGACTGGTCTTTAATGCACTACGTTTATCTATTGCGAGACCCGTTGGACCTGATCAAAATGCTCTATGCGGCGCCCTTAGGCTTTACTCTCTTCTCATGGGGAAAAAACTGGCCCTATTTTCAAAAGTACCATGCCTACAGTAAGTATGCAGTTGAGGGCCCTTCACTCTACTTGCTGACATTGAGCGCCATTCTGGCACTGCTAATTCTAATTCCCTACCTTCTTAACAAACTTCCAAGAAAACCGACCGAGATGTTATAATGAGTTAGTCCAACTAACCACCGAAAAACCCATGATAAATCCAATGACCGCTCCGGCCAGTATAGAACTCTCCATTGTAATGCCCTGTCTAAATGAAGCTGAAACATTAGCCATTTGTATTAAAAAGGCCGTATTCTTTCTACGAAAAAACAATGTACAAGGAGAAGTTCTAATTGCTGACAACGGAAGTTCAGACGGTTCTCAGCACATTGCAGAGAGCTTGGGTGCTAGAGTCATTCATATAAGAGAAAAAGGATATGGTGCAGCTCTTTTAGGCGGCATTCGGGCAGCTCAAGGCAAATATGTCATCATGGGTGATTCTGATGACAGTTACGACTTTTCTAATTTAATGCCATTTTTGAACAAACTTCGAAATGGTAATGATTTGGTTCTAGGAAATCGTTTCCAGGGAGGTATTAAAAAAGGGGCTATGCCCTTTTTACACCGATACCTAGGTAATCCAGTTCTTAGTGCTATTGGAAAAATATTTTTTGGGAGTCCTTGCGGAGACTTCCATTGCGGCCTAAGAGGATTTTCGAAAAATGCCATTCAAAGTTTAAACTTGGTGACTCATGGGATGGAGTTTGCGAGTGAAATGATCGTTAAAGCCACGTTGAATAATTTAACGATTACTGAGGTTCCTACAACGCTTGCCCCTGATGGACGAAGTCGCCCTCCGCACTTAAGGACCTGGCGGGATGGTTGGCGGCATTTGAAATTTCTTCTACTCTTCTGTCCTCGATGGCTGTTTCTTTACCCTGGGTTAGTACTGACTTTAATGGGTGGGATTCTTTATGCCGCTATTCTGATAGGCCCTCTCAAACTAGGAACCGTAACTTTTGATATCCATACCTTAATCTACGCCGCATCAGCGATGGTGGTGGGTTACCAAACGATGATCTACGCTATTTTTGCCGAAGCAAGTGGAATTCTGAGGGGAATACTTCCACCTAAGAAAATTAACGAAAAACTAATATCTCGTCTAACAGTCGAGTTTGGAGTTGTGACTGGAGGCTTACTTATTTTTCTGGGGTTGGGGTTGGGTTTAATTTCGGTTTATGCTTGGCACAAATTGGGTTTTGGCTCACTGGAAAAAGCTTCCCAACTGAGATGTGTGATTACCTCCTGTTTAGCTTTGACTCTGGGGACTCAAACCTTATTTTCTGGATTTTTTGTCAACTCGGGCCGAAACCAATGATTCAAGTCTTTCCTGCCGTCTCTGTGATCATACCTACCCGAAATGGAGCCAAACGACTGTCCGATTGTTTACAGGCTCTCACTCGAGCTCTAGGGCCTCATGATGAGTTGATTGTTGTTAACGATGGCTCAACCGATGAAACCGAAACAATCGCAATGAGGTTTTCTTGCAAAGTTTTAAATATCCCGAAAAGCATCGGAGCCGCAAGAGCCAGAAACTATGGTGCCAAACAAGCTAAGAACGAAATTCTATTTTTCACCGATGACGATATTATTGTAAATTCTGATATTATCACTCGCCTGCGCTCACACTTTCTAGATCCAAATATTTCGGGAGTAGTGGGAGTGCTAGATAGTCAAATTCCGTTCACTGATTATGCAAGTAACTTAAAAAATCTGTGGATGCGTTTTTCGTATTTAGAATGTCCAAGAGAAAAAGTAGGACTGTTCTACACCAGCGTTGCCTCAATAAGGAGAGAGGTGTTTTATCAAGTGGGCGGGTTCGATGAGAATTATATCGGAGCAAGTCTATTAGAAGACACTGAATTTGGTCAGAGAGTATGGCAGCAGGGGTACCATATTAGAATAGACCCCGGACTCGCAGTCACTCATGTGAAGCACTACACTTGGAAATCGATTATAAAGACCGATTTCGACCGTGCGCGAGCCCTGACACACATGAAACTTAGGAAATGGGGGCAAAAATTTTACACCAGTGTGCCACTTTCATTCCAATTAGCTGTGCCAATCTTTTTATTTTTTTTGGTAGTAATAGTTTCAAGCTGGGTTTTCAACTTTTCAATCTGGTGGAGCACGTTACCGCTCTGCCTGTACTTTGCCCTGACAGCCAACTGGATTAAATTTCTCTTTCAATCGAGAGGTTTTTTCTTTGGTATCATGGGAACACTTTTTCACCCGATCGATAGCTTTGCCATTGGCCTTGGAATGGTTTCCGCCATTTTGAGACATCTTCGCGGAAAAAGTTATTAATTTATAATTGATTACTTTCGTGGCATAGCGAACCGGCTCTGCCAATTGACTAAACCCCCGGCATCCCTTATTCTGTTTCACAGATGAATCCAAAAACTAACAATCTCAAATCTTTTCATTTATCCATCCTCTCTGGCTCTTATCTATTCAAACAAGATGAACGAGCTGATGCTGTTTATTTTATTACTTCGGGTTTTGTAGTTCTTTGCAATGGAGAATGGGAAACAGAAACAATCGTAAGCTACGTCGGACCTGGGGAAATCCTTGGTGAGAAGTTGTTTTTTGGAATTGCGGATGGCAAACGAATGTACTCTGCAAAGGCTAATACTGACGTTGAATGTATTCGCTTAAATCAAAAAGAAATCGAGGAACTAAAACAAAACAGTAAGAATCAATACATTGAACTTCTGGAACGGGCAGGAAGAGTTTGCATCGAGCGTTTAAACAAAGTTACAGGTTTGGTTCACTGTTTTAAATATGAGAGTAAAACAGACCGACTGATGAATTTAATCCTTTACCTCACAGATACTTTCGGACGAGAAACCCAACACGGTCATGAGGTCTATTTACCTCCTGACCTGTTCAAGTTCTATATCAACCTAGAGCAGAATGAATTCAAGAATTGCATTCAAGAGTTGGTTAACCTAAATATCATCAAACCTCTTCACCAAGATCACTATGTTTTGACCAACCGTTTGTTACTCATGCAAAAGCTCCCAAAGATCGTAGAGAAAATACCCTCTTTCCCAATTATCTAAATCCGAATCTCTTCATTGTGTATTCGTTTAGAGTACAGACACTTGAGCGACTTTCATTGTCACTTAGTTGATTTGTGACAATGTTAAACTCACTTAAGATCATGGAACCTGTCTTGCAAGGTAGCCCCCAGGTGGTGTGGAAGAGCCCGTTGGTTGTGAGGTTGTCGGATGCTGATTCGCAGTTTAGTCATAAGTTTATTATTAGTCGTTTCATCGCATTTTGCTTTTGCTGAAAGTCCTACTATTCCATCTGGGTCGCACTCTTATTCCACTCAACTAAAACCTCATCCAGAAAGCATCCTCGCCAACCCCTCGGGAGTGCAGTTCCATTGTTCACCAGAACAAATTCAAGAGCTTGAAAAAGGTTTTATCAAACTTTTCACCGAATATGGCTGGCTTGGAGATGTTCCAAAAGCAAAAATCACAAATTCTAATGACAAAACAAAACTTCAGTTGAGTCTGATAACCCCATCTGGGGACACTGATACTTTGACTCTTTATAGTCGCCCTGAATTAAAAATCACAGCGGATATAGATTCATTCAAGGACCGAGCAGGAATCTACCATGACTATGAAGTAGCTAGTGAAAAAGAGATTGTAGCCTCTATGTTACAGCGAGGAAGATTGTTTGAGTTCGACCAATCCTTTTGCTCTTTTGATAAATTTGTCGAGCACATCAAAATTCGAAAAAACATCATTCATTGGGGAATTCGAGCTATGTGGAAGTTTCCTGAAGGAGACACTCAGTACAATAAAACTCTCTGGGCTTCTAATTGGAAACTTCAGCCAGGGGTTAAAAGTAGCGCAGCTATTGCAGATGCTTTTACAGGAAAAATTGACTACGAAATTGGTTGCACGAAGGCCTGTCAGTTGATTATGGCTCAGGGGATTCTGGACTATTACGAAAATGTGAAAAAAGATAAAAAAATGATTGATCATCTTGATGGGATCACAGATCCCACTCCCTTGGACACAATGGAAATGATCGTCAATGGGGACTCCAAACATCATTTGGAACGGGAAGGCACCCTAGTCGATCGACATTTCAATGTGCCTGCAGATCATTGGGTTCCAGGAGATTGGGGATGGATTAAAAATCCAGATGCTGAATCAGCTGAAGAAAATGGCTTAGAAGGTTGTAACATTGTGTACATTGGCCGCGGGCTATTTGTCGTCTACTACGAAACCGATTCAGACCGAACGCTCGATCAAGCATTAGTGAGAGTTTATCAATGGCGCCGTAGTAGTAAGCAAGAAGAAGTCTCAGCTGAACTTAAAACCAATCTCAGAAAAGACCCCAGGAATGGTGGGCTTCTAAGGGATGTTAGGGACTTCCCCAAAAACTTTGAAATCAAGCCGGCTGTTAGAACTGAAACTTTGAAATAAATTTTCAAATGAAAGTCTTCATTAATGCTCTAGGCTCTAACTTCAGAAACGATCCAAATTACCTAGGGCGTTTTTTATCTGCTTTGACAGATACAAAATCAAATTTAATCGATAAGCCAGAATACCTTGTGGTCACGAAAGAAAAACTCAATCTGTGTTCGACAGAGCCCAAAGTGCGAGCCGTAAAAATCCCTGAGTTTTTAACCTCAAATTTGATAGGAAGATTTTTCTGTGAGTTTTTTTGTTTCCCCATTTATTTTAAGATCAAAGGGGTGCAAACAGTCGTAACTTGGTCTCCTCTAGGCCCGGTTTTTGGAGTACCCAATCTTATAAATTTTCAGACAACCCCTGAATACTTTAGCAGGTCAGCGCTGTTTCAACTCTCTTTTAAAAGCCGGCTTTTTTTTCTAATTAAAAAATGTCTGAACTTTGTTGCATTAAGAAAATCCCATAAAATTGTAGTCCCTTCCGAATTTATGGCTTCTGAAATCCAGAAAGCCTTTCCGGATTTAGAGCCCGAAAGATTAATTGTATTTCCTCCTGCAGTTGAATCACCAGATATTGAAGTCGCGGGGATTTCAAACCATTTGGTCAGTAGCACCCGCTCGGCCGCTATGACTTTTTTCTATCCTTGTTATTTAGAAACTCAGAAGGGCCTTGATATTCTTTTTAGAGGTCTCGGGAAGCTAAAGCGGATAGACAAGCTTGATTTTAGATTACTGTTACCTCTAAAACTCAATGATAGCACCGAGATCGGTACTAGACTTGCGGCCATTCTTCATCAAGAACAAATTAAAAACGAAGTGGTGTTCCTAGGAGGCCTTACAGATCGAGAATTGGATTATGTCTTTAGAAATTCTACTGCGGTTGTTTTCACTTCTCGTATTGAAAGTTTCAGTTACCCTTTAGCTCAAGCTCTAAGCTACTCTCTACCTGCGGTGGCTTCAGACACTCCTGTCAATCGAGAAATATGTCAAAATGGGGCATTATATTATTC
>Ga0214923_10004344_pt1 | contig 17169 bp, 16 predicted proteins | sample LL1510_MetaG_FD_177993 | JGI IMG/M metagenome (GOLD analysis project Ga0214923, IMG submission 177993) | Freshwater microbial communities from Lake Lanier, Atlanta, Georgia, United States - LL-1510 | ecosystem: Environmental > Aquatic > Freshwater > Lake | place: USA: Georgia | collected... | reverse complement strand
CTTGGATTATAAAATAAACCGCTATTAACATCTATGGCTCTATTACCTGATGTTCCATTTACAAAAGTAGGATAAAAATTAGCATTTGTAGATTCAGTCGTTACAGCAACATTGGTCGCATTAGTGGCTGTTCCTGATAATGAACCTGAAAACGAGGTTGCGGTTAAAGTATTTGATGTTGCTGAATAAGTTAAACCAGTATCTACTTTAATATTATCGTTTCCTGAAGTAACATCAACAAAAGGAACATAAAAAGTTCCAATAGTAGAAGACGCATTTGTAATTCCTACATTGGTCGCATTGGTCGCTGTATCGGCGTTTCCTGATAAGTCACCATTAAACACTAAAGCACTTAAAGTTGATGTAGAGGGAACATAACTTAATACATTTCCAGTTGTATCTGCTCTTAAAGTTTGATTGGTTCCACTTGCACTGACAAAAGTAGGATAAAAAGTATTTATATTTGTTGAAGTATTAGTTATATCAATTGAAGAAGCATTAGCAGAACCTACTTGATTATCTACATAAGTTTTATTACATAAATCATTTCCTACATTTGGTGCTATAGAACATCTTGGGGGTTGGTCGTTAAATGACATAATACCATTTGCTAATATTGAAATTCTATCGGGGTTATTAGCAGTTCCAAATTGTAGTATATTATTAGAAGCATCAACTCCAATATCAAAACTAACATTGTCATTAAATATAGATAAATTGTTTGTAAAAGTAGCCATTATATTATATATTAATAAAATAAAATGTTGCCTTAAATTAATTAACTAATGTAATAAGTAATCATTACTACAGCATCACCGCCAAGAATAGGGACTGGAACTACTCCAGTGCTAATTCCTCCGGAACCATACCCATTTGCTAACCACTTTGCTCCTTTTGGAGCTCCACCAATATTAAGACCGCCCGTTTTACCAGCAGTGGCTCTATAAGCAACCCAATTAGTAGCAACAGCGGGAAAGGAAGGTAAATCAGCTCCAGCATCCGCTCCACCCCCATTTGCCGAAGTAGCGTTTTTTCCATTTAATCCATTTGCTAATGTTCCTATTACATTTGTAAATGGTTGTAAAACTCCATTTACTTGTATATCTCTAGTTACAACATTCGCCAATTCATCGGCATTTCGCGACCTTATCAAAACCGAATTTTGTCCGGCTATTTCTCCTCTAATAAAATTACCCGTAGCGTCAGTAGCAAAAATAACAATAATTTCTTGAGTTGGTGAGACTGGGATTTTACTTGAAGATTTTACAACTTGACCTCCGCCACCGCTACCGCCTCTAAAACCGCCATTATCAGCACCAGCATTTCCTCCACTTGATATAGCCATTAAATCAATTGCATAGCAGTTTGCGGGGATAGTTATAACTTTATTTGATAAATTAGGCGGTTGCGATACGATATAATCAGTATAAGTTTTTATGCCTAAAGATGTAAATGCTGTTGTCTGTTGCGTCCCATCCGGAAACTGAATATAATCCCCGCTTACATTCATTATTAAACCATTTGAATTAATTGATATTGGAGTAGTAATATTACCTAAATTATCTCTTGTTAAAAAGTTATGAGACCCATTGTTATTAAAGTTTTCATATCCTATATTTGTATTACCAACTTGACATTTTATATTACCAATAGGGGGAGCGACTAATGAATTGTTTGTATTTAAAAGTGTTATTGTAGTTGTTGATATATTTCTATCGGTAGATGTAGCAGATGACATAAGTATTTCTTTTGATGCGATAAGTTGAGATGGGTTTAATTCTAAAATTGTTCTTTCAACTCCAACCGATTGAAGTTTAAATTGGTGAAATCCACCAGCAGAAGCATTATTATCATAAATCATATAATCACCCGAACCCGATATTGTTCCAACAGAGGTATTTGAAGCATTAGTAACATTTATATTTGTTGTTGTTACTGTTCTGTCTGCACTGGAACCACCAGCAAAAACGAGTGGTCTATTAGCACTAATAGATGAACTACTTATATTAAGTGGATTAGTTTGAATTCCCCCAGCATCACTCGCATAAAAATTATGAGTTCCCGAATTAGCATTATTATCATAAGATATGCTTGATGAAGAAGCTGATATAACTCCTACTGCTGTATTGGTTGTATTATTAATATTTATATTTGTTGTTGTAATTGTTCTATTACCCGCTGTTGCTGATGTCATTGTTAAAGGTAGGTTAAAACTGGATGCTCCATTAACGACAATTTCTTGTAATGTCTCTAAACCTTGAGCGACGGGGTATTTTAAATATCGTTTATCTGCTTGGGCTTGAGTAAATGCTGTCTCAATTGTATCAAAATAAGCGGAATTAAAAATACTTATGGGTTCTGTATATGTAGGTTTGTTATATGTAGCCATTATATATATACTTTTAGAAAAAATAAAAACTTTTTTAGTCGTTTTATTTGGTGAAGTTTATATTATTTATAATTTTTTTTATGTTATATAATATATAATGCCTCCAAAGAAGAAAAAAGAAGCATCTATTATTGATTGGTATAAAGAAATCCCTAAAAAATACCTACTCGCTCAACATAACCCTAATTTTGAAATACACGGCATCAAACTACCGTTCCGTATGTTAATCATTGGCGGAAGTGGTGCGGGAAAAACGCAGACATTTTTAAATATACTCCATAACTTCGGTTCAACATTCCAAAATATTTATATTATTACAAAAAATAAAGACGAGCCGTTATATAATTATTTAGCCGATAAAGCGGGTAAAGATGGTTTAGAAGTGCGAGAAGGTATTAATAATGCTCCTAATTTAGACGACTTTGATAAAGCCGAACAAACTTTAATAGTAATGGACGATTTAGTATTAGAACGAAACCAAGCGCAACTAGAACAGTATTTCATTAGAGCGCGAAAACTTAATTGCTCGCTTATTTATATATCGCAATCGTATTATGCTGTTCCTAGAATGATACGACAAAATTTAACTTATTTAGTAATAAAACGATTAAATACACTTGGCGACTTATTCCGTATAATGCGAGAGTATAGTTTAGGAGTAGATAAAGACAAGATGAAACAAATATATGACGCATCAACAGATACAAAACAAAACTTTTTAATGGTGGATTTAGAAGAAGCCCCCGAAAATCGTTTTCGTAAAAATTTTAATGAAATTTTTGATATTTCATAGAAAATAATCTTTTATTAATATATAATGATTATTTCCAACTTAAAATCATCAAGCGATTTAGATAGACAACGAAAACTACAACAAGAGTTATTAGATTTAGAAGTGGCCAACGAAGCCGAATTAGAAAGACGAGTTAAGGATTATAAAGACCCAAACAAACCTTTGCCCGTTGCACCTCAATTTAGAACTAACGCCGAATTAAGAAAAGATAGAATAGAACAAGAAAGACAAGCATTAAAGAATGCTGATGAATTAGGCTTTGACTATAAAAAGAGCGCCGATATTGTCGCTTGGTTGTCGTCAAGTGAAGTAGATAAACTTGTTGAATTTAACGCAAACTTTAAAGGTATTAAAAAGGAACTTACGGAAACAACTAATCCAAAGTTATTAACGACTGAATATTTGAAAAACTATTTGGAACGATATTTTGAAGATTTAGATGTATCATTCGGCCGTAAATTTCCTCAACAAACTCAACGAGATATACCCGCTAACTTATCCATTGACGAATTAATAGCAATTGTTCCTCAAATTAATATTTTAGATGAATTAGCAAACCAATTATTACAAATACAAGAAAATTTAAGACGAGATATGAATGTATTATACACGCAAATAAATGGTGATGCGCATAATTATGGAATTGCTGATAGATTAAGAGATGAAACTAATGCGGGACAAAGAAATGCTTATCAACGAGAAATTGAAGCAAGAGAACGAGAATATAGCAAAATACAAAAAGTTTTTAGAGAAGGTATGATTAACATTCAATTGGTTAAATTATATGCTTCCGTACTTCCCGACAATAGTTTTTTTACTACTTTGAAGTTAGCATTACCTCAACAATTACGGACCGATTTAGTAAGACGATACGCGAAATTGTTAGAAAGGATTAAAGCGTTAAATGCCGAAGGTGCTATTGAGTTGTTAGATGAAGCAAGAAATGCGGGTAATTTTGATAGAGTTAGATTGTTATATACTAAAATACAAAAAGCATTATCATTTATATCATCTAATAAAAATATTGATGTCATTCAATCATTAAATAGAAATTATGAAACTGAAATAGAAAAAATGGGTAAAATGGAAGAGTTTGATAAATTAAAAAAGTTTAACGATATTAACGAAGAAAAAACAAGATTAGCAAAAGTGCAATTAGAACAAGTATTAAAAGGCCAATTACCGGTTGAGTTAGGAAACTTAGCGCAAGAAGTTGAAGCGCGAGCAGAAATACAAGGCGAGCAACAATTAGCCCCTATTAGAGCAGAACAAGCATTAGCAAGAGCGGAACAAAGCGCAAGAGAAGCCGAAAGATTAGCAAAGGTAGAACAAGATTTTAGAGAAGAAACAAGGAGAGCAATAGAGGGTAGAAGACCCGAAGCGGAAGCAATTAGAGCCAAATTTGAAGCCGATAGAGCAAAAAAAGCATTAGAAGACCATTTTACTAATATGGTTGAGTATTATAGAAATTTTTTTGAAGAAATAGAAGCCATATCAAGTCCAAATGCTAGAGTTGCTACTTTAAGAGCATTTTTAGACCAATTAGGTATTAGTTATAGAGATATAAAAATTACGCAAAAACCACCCGCGCAACTTGCTGATGAATTTCTACGAGAATTGAGAAATTGGGTTGTTAGAGAACGAATAGAACCAAATAGAAATAATGTTAATTTTGATTTTGAAAATCCAAGACAAAGAGCGACAATTTACACTAGTGGTGGAAGAGAAACCGCTAATACAACTATTAGAGGTGTAGGATTAAAGAAAAAACTAAAAGAACACTTTAAAGATGATGAAGCCGAATTAATGGAAATGGCCAAAGCCTTAAAGAAGCATTCTAAAAAAGAAAAGATGATAGATGCTTACGCTGAAAGTAGCGAAGACGACGAAGTAGGAGTTGGCTTTAAACATAAACGAATTAAAATCGGTAAAGGCATTAAAGCAGAAAAGAAACCAAATTATAAAACATTCGGCAAATATGTTATTCATATGGGTCATCTAATAGATAAAAATATAGCAAACTTTAAATATCCGTCATTAGGTTCAATTCCATCTATCAAACCAATGGCTATAACAGATGATTACAAAGAGTTCATTTTAGATACATTAGAAAACGAAAAGCCTAATGAAAGAATATTACGCAAATTACCGATTGAAGAACAAAAGCATTTTGAAAAGGTCGTTGCTGGAGCCGGATTATTAGATACTTTTAAATTAAGACGAATTGGCGAAAAAGACGAAAAAGAGCAAATAGAACGATTTAATTTGTTAAGAGGTGAAATATTGGCGGGAAATAATAATGAAACTATGATTAAAGAATTGCGAGGTATGGTCGTTAAGTTTATGAACGACGGAAGAATTAGACGACAAGAGGGAACTAATATGTTGATGGAATTGTCCGTCATTTAGTCCACTTTTAGGAAAAGCGGAGCAAAAATGAAAAGTAAAGCAAATTATTTTATAATATTATAATATAATGAAAACAATTATTTTAAATAGTGAAAATGTAGTCGGCGGTTCCAATAACTCAAAATTCGTATATAATTTTCCGCAAGGAGGTTATACATTTAAAGACGATTTAATAGCCATTCAAGAAATTTCAATGTATTTTAGTGCCTTCAACATTACTTCAAGATACAACAATAATTCATTTAGTTATATATGGATTGATGGGACTACTTGGACGGTAAATATACCCGATAGTTTTTTACAAGTGAAACAAATAAATGAATACTTACAATCCGTTATGATAGCAAATAAACATTATTTAGAAGATAGTGTAGGAGACTATGTATATCTATTAGAAATTATAGTAAATCAAGCCCGATATGCAGTTCAACTTAACGAGTTCCTTATTTCAACCGCAATTGCTACTACAAATAGTTGGACGCGACCAGCGGGCGCTACTTGGGTATTACCTACTAATCCAATATTACCATATTTCGTTATATCGGCAACAAACAACTTTAAAGATTTAATCGGTTATGTAGCGGGACAATATCCAGCGGGAGCAATTAGCGGAATACCACCCGCCCAAATACAAACGCCTTCTTATTCAGTCGCCCAATCGCAGTTATCTAGTATAGCACCGCAAATAACACCTTATTCATCATTTTTAGTTTTTTGTTCTTTAGTAAATAATAGAGCCGTTATTCCATCGCAATTGATATATACTTTTACACCTACAAATACTACTTTTGGAGCATTACAAGTGTATCAACCAAACGCAGAGTTAGGGTGGAACAAAATAGAAAACGGACAATATACGCAGTTTAGTATTGAATTTAGAGACCAACTCGGCAATCCAGTTGCTTTTCAAGACCCTAATACAACGATAACATTATATACCAAAAATAGACACGAGGAATTACCGGCTATTCAAAAATAATAATATAACATTATAGTATATGTATATTGTCAAAAGAAGTTCAGCGCAAGGGGGTTTTAATGTTAAGCGAAAAGGAGGTGCAATTCATAGGTTATATAATTTGAAGACCGAAGGTTTAGGAAAAGCAAAGAACCCCGAATTTTACGAGAAAACCGATGTATCGCATCCATATAAAAGTTTAAGCGGGGGTAATTTGAAAAGTATTGAGGCGGTTAAAATAAAATCTTCAAGACCGAAAAAATACATATCTTTAAACATTTAGTTCACCCTTTAGGAAAGGGCGACCCCAAAAAAGGGGGTAAGGGGGAAAAATCTTTTCCTTCTATAGAATAAAATAATTTCCAAAAAATTATTTTATTAAAGTATATATATAATGGATAATTTGGTTTTTGAAGAAGCCGTTAATGCTGAAATAGATACAAGCGAGTTTATCTCAAAGAAGTGGTTGTATGTCAATGATAGCAACTCGCAGAACTATACATCTCAAGTCGTTATTGATAGCACCCCGTTAGCGAATAGCGGAGGCTGGATAAATTGGAGCGAAGGCTATATCGTAATGCCGTTAGTCGTTGAATTGAAATCTACGATTGCTGGCTCGCTTCCATTAGGAACAACACTCGCCGACCATTCTTGGGCTTTTAAGGCGGGTTTTTGGCATATGATTAATAGTATGACTTTAGAATTTAATAACCAAAATTGCGTGCAACAGACACCCTTTTTAAATGTATTTAGAAGTTTTAAAGCCCATACATCATTTAGTTATGACGACCTTTTTAATGAAGGTTCTACTATTGGATATTGGCCCGATAGCGCCGGTTCTTGGGCTTTTAATGATGATAATGCTACAATTACCAACCCTTTACGCGCTAATGGTGTCGGTTTGTCTAACAACAAGCAAGTTCCAATTATGGTGGCTCAGTCTCCCGTTGCTGGTGCTTCTATTACAACCGCTACGCCTTTAATTTTAGGCACTGCTTACGCTAGTGTTTCTACTGGTGCTACCGCTTCCGGTGCAACTAATCCTTCATCTTTATCGGGTGATGATTACGGCTGTAATGCTGGTTTTGCTAAACGCTCATCTTGGTATGGTTATTCTAATGCTGGTGATACTCTTAATCAAGATGCTATTAACGGTCAAGCAACCTCTAATGCTGTTTATCGTTCGTCAAAACTCGTCCAAAATAGTGCTGGTAATGTAGGGTGGCAAGTTTATGCTAAACTTCGTCTTAAAGATTTAAGCGACTTTTTCCAAAAATGCCCTTTATTGAAAGGTTCAACTATTCGTTTCTACATTAACACTAATCAGTCCTCAATTACTTTCGCTACAACTAAGGGTGCTATAAGCGGTGCTGGAGTTTATACTACAACACCTACTATTGATGTCACTAATGTTTCTGTTCTTGGTGGTCTTACAAATCCATTAATGATTGCGTCAGCCGATATAGGACAAGGTTTAGCCCCATTGGCCGCCGATACTTACAATCTTTATGTCAATGTTTTCAAAACTGCTGATGGATTGTATCAAACGGGTCTTCAGTCTTGTCGTCTATACGCACCGGTATATAAAATGAACCCATTGGCGGAACAAAGGTATTTACAACTTGCACCAACTAAAAAGATAGAATACCGCGATATATTCCAATATCAGTTTAACGACATTGCCGGTAACAACACTTCATTTAATATTTTAGTATCTAACGGTATTGCTAATATTCAGTCGGTATTAGTCGTCCCGTTTTTGTCGGCTTCTGCTAACGGAACTTCTTATAATACTTTGTTATCTCCCGTTTCAAGTTCCGGTGCTACTCCCGACCCAATCGTTTTAACGAATTTTAATATTTTGGTATCCGGTGTTAATTTATTTCTTAATAACCAGTATTACGATTACGAACAGTTTAATCAAGAACTTAAGTCGTCAAATCAGTTGAACGGTTCATTGACAACCGGTTTAGCATCGGGTCTTATTAACGAAGATATGTTCTCTCGTGGATACAGATATTATTACGGAAACTGCTCTCGTATTCTTCCAAGTGAGGAAGGCGTATCTCGTTCCATACAGATACAAGGACAGAACGCTTCATTAAAGGCTTGTAATTTGATGGTGTTCGTTGAATTCAAACGAAGTATGGTAATAGATATCGCCACTGGAGCGAGAATAGAATAAATTTAATAGTTTAATAGTTTAATAGTTTAATAGTTTAATATTATGATAGGTGTTACATAACATTAAATAAAATGGGTGGCGGTTTAACGGGGCGATGTTTCTACCCATATATAATTAAATACTTATCTTTAAATTGTTTTATTTTAATATAATATAATGATAAACCCAAGTAAAATTAAAGTATTAAGAAATAAAAATGATAATTATTTAACACCTATTTCAATGACAGAACAATTATTAGAAAAATTAAATATTGATAAAAACTCATCTATATTTGAGCCTTGTTGTTCTATTGAAAAAACAATTATAACCGCCTTACAAAAACAAAACTATAATAATATACATTACAATATTTATAACGACGACAGCAATGATTTTTTAAAGTTTGATGAAAATATAAAATACGATTATATTATAACAAATACGCCATATGGAGATTGGACTATTATTAATTTTGTAAATAAAATGAAAAAAGTCGCTACAAAACAAGTTATAGCATTATATCCATTAGCAATTTTATGCGGAACTAAAAAATATAATAAATTATGGAATGATAAAGAATATGGTTTAAAAGAAGTATATGTATTTGTTAGACCAGCATTCTTAACAAACGAAATTAGAACTGATGGAAAATATAAAACGGGCATAAATCAGTACGCTTGGTTCATTTGGGAAAATGGATTTAGTGGCCAAACAACTTTAAGACATATTGACAATACCGATTTTGTTTTACGAGAGAAAAAAAATAAAATGATAATATAATAATGCCTTACGAAATAAGGAAATTACCGAAAACAAGTTTATATAGAGTTAGAAATAAAGAAACTGGCGAAATTAAGGCAAATGCGACTACCAAACAAAACGCTTTAAGACAAGTTAGATTATTGCACTCTTTAGAAGAAAAACCTATTAAATGGATTAAGTAAATTAAATAATATGATTAATTAATTATAAATAATTATATTATGTGTGAAAATTGTGTATATATTGAAATCATTGAATTATCTTGTTATACAAAAATGTTTATTCATTACAATAGTTTATTCATTCCTATTTGGATACAATTTATTGACACCGACGGAAAAACATTTTGTTATATTAGAGATTTAGATTAATTTATTTTCTATTATAATATTATAATGAAAGATTTTGTCCCTCATCAAATACACTTAACAAAACAGCAGATTTCTAAATTAGGCAAAGGTTTAGCAACTAATTTAAAACACTCTCAAATGGGTGCCGATAAAGGCGAATATGTCGTAATGTTACACCCTTCTAATGCTAGAAAAATGTTGTCGTCTTATAGAAAATCTAAAGGTATGCGTCTCAAATTAAGTCCCGAAGAAGTTGAAATGACTGAAAAAGAAGGAAGCGGATTTTTTAAGTCATTAAAAAAACATACTGGTGTAGGTAAAGCCCAATTTCTAAGCAGTGCTAAGTCTATCGGCAAACAAGTAGCAACAACCGGCGCAATGGTAGCCGGTGAAGCAATCGGCGCTTATACCGGAAACCCCCAAGCCGGCGAAGCCATCGGCAGAGCATTAGCAAGAGCAAGTGAAAAAACAATTGACAGCGTAGAACCATCTAAAGGAAAACTTGGCGTTAAATTTGACCCAAAGAAAGGCCTTAAATCTTTAAAGAAAGATGCGAAAATGTATGCCGTTGAAGCCATTGACCGAGAAATTGATAAACTACCCCCATCTCAACGAGCAGTCGCAGAAAAAGCCTTAGCGGGAGAATATCCCGATGCGACTAGTTTCATTATGGATGCCGGAAGAGCATCAGTTACCGGTAGAGGCGTATTAGGAAAACGACCACCAAAAGGAAGCCCCGAAATGAAAGAATATATGGCGAAACTACGAGGTCTTAAAAAAGGAGGAAAAGTTAATCTTAAAAAATCATTCAAGAGTTTAGGACGAGATATTAAAAAAACCGCCGAAAGTGCGGGTAAGGCTTTAAGTTCAAAACAAGCGCTTTCAGCCTATAAAGAAATTGGACGCCACGCAATAGAACAAGGAATACCCGCTTTAACAAGTTTAGCATCTATGGCAGTCGGCGACCCTACCGGAATGAGCGGTTCAATGTTAGGTAATATTGGAAGTCAATATGCAAGTAGCGCTTATAGCGACGCAGTCGGCAAAGGTATAAGACCAAGAGGAAGACCAAGAAAAGGAGGCGCATTGGCTTCAATGTCTAAACCATACAAACAAGCATTAAAAAATAATTTTGGAGGTTTAGAAGTTGCTTCATTTAGCGATAACGCCCCAGTATCAAGTTTTTCAGTAAATCCAAAAGTTAAACCATCGTCTAGCGAAATGACATTATCACCTTATCAAAATTTATCATCACCAGCAATGAACCCATTTGTCCCCAAGTCTTACATTCAAGAAGGTGGAGTATCTAGCGGATACGGAGGCAGAGGACTATATGCCGGAGGTTTATTTTAATCAATATATAATAACTTAAAAATTAAATATTTAGTTATTATATGGGACAAGGTAGAGATTTAATATATTATAACCAAATACAAGATGGAGAACATATTTTATTAAATGGTAATAATTGGGTTTCAATTGAAGGATATAATATATATTATTTTTCAATTATAGACGGCGAAATGTTTATAAATATTGAAATTAATACATACCCTAATGACCCTAGAGAATTATTAAATTTAATTAATACAATTAGATATAATGAATTTTAGGAAATATATATTTAAATATTTAGAATTTAAAATCTACATATAATATAATTATATAGAATGGATTATAAACAACTATTACAAAAAGATTTAGACTTTGGATTTCAACAAGAAGACAAACTATTAAATGTATTTAGAGAGAAATTTGACAAACATTTATGCAAGACCAATGATTTTAGTATTATAGACTATATTAGTCCAAAAACTTATTTAGAATTAAAAAGTCGTAATAAACCGCATAACGAATATCCAACTATTATGATTGGCGAAAATAAAATGCGATTTGCTGAGAAATCAAATAAAAAAGTCATTTTTGTATGGAATTTTACAGATGGGATTTATTATTATGTTTTCAATAAAGACGACTTAACTAATGGAAATATTAATTTTGCGATGGGAGGACGAACCGATAGAGGCAAAGATGAAAGAAAGATGTGTGCTTATGTTAAGTCATCTATTTTATTACCAATATAATATTATCTAATTCTATATTAAATGCTAAGTAATTTTGATATAGAAAGAATATGCAATATTTTGGAACTTCCTATTGTCGGTGTTTTTAGTAAGGATAGATTACCGCAAGAACGAAAAATAGGCAGTTATTATGTTAATTTACAAAATCATAACGAAGGAGAAGGTAGCCATTGGGTTATGTTTAAAATCTATTGCGACGACGAACGAGAACAAGAAACTATTACAACAGATAAAAAAGGAAAACGAGTTTATCGTTGTGGCGCTTTGTATTACGATAGTTTCGGGTTTGATATGCCGAAAGAAGTTGAACGATTTTTAGAACCATTTAAACCCATACCATTTAATAATAGACAAATACAAGGCATCAAACAAGAAGAGTGCGGTTGGTATTGTATTGCTTGTGATTACGCATTAGAATATAAACAGTATGGGGAAACATATTTAGACGATTTTCAAAAATTTTTAGCATTATGGAGCGACGAACCAGCGTCTAATCTTAGAATGTTAAAAGCATTTTTCAAACCATTATAATATTCAATTATATAGAAAATTACTTAAAGATAAATAATTATCTAATATAAAGTATATAATGGAAAATGAAATATTAAGCGAAAAACCAAAGTATTATAATGAAGCCCATAAAGAAGCTCAACAACGATATAGAGAAAAAAATAGAGACGAATATAATAAGTCTCAAAGAGAACTCTACGAAAAACTTAAAACTGATGCTGATTGGCGCAAGAAATTCAATGAACGCTCATCTAAAAACAACCTTAAGTATAGGCAGAAAAAAAAAGAAGAATTATTAAAAGACCCAAATTATATTCAGCGTGGAAGAGGACGCCCAAGAAAACAACCAATTAAGGAATAAAAAAAAAATTGAAATTAATTAATTGAGTTTTACCTAATTAATTAATTATATTATATAGTATGAAAACTATATAAAGAAATTATTATATATATAGTATATATATGAGTGCAAGAAAAACAATTATAGGAGGTTCTTTAAGCAATCCGCATTTTCGTAAAGCATTAAGACATTATAGGATTTTAGATGAAGTAATGAGTGTTAGGAACAAGTATGATGAAATCGCAAAACGATTAAACATCGTGCCTACAAGACCTAACTCAACAAAACTATTAAAACGAGGCAGTGATGCCTATAAAAGATTTATTGAAAGAGAAACCATTAGGAGATATGATATAGTATTAGAACAAATCGCAGAGGCTAAGGAGACCGCAACTAAATCGCAAAAAACCAACTTGATGACTAGTATTAAAAGAGATAAAGTTAAACCGAGAGTTGTTGATAAGTTCATTATTGATGCTTATAATAAGTTTAAGTTATACAATTACGAGTTAAAAGATGTTACAACCTTAAAAGAATTATATGATATCATCAGCAAAGAAATGGCCAAGTTAGGAGATATGAACTTTGCCACTATATTCTTTGAAAATAATACAACCGGTAAAGTAAGGGGGTTATCCATTAAAGTTTCTAACTTTGACACCTACGAGGATTTTGAAAGTTATGTTAATAAAATGATTAATGGTGAAATAGTAGGTAGCGACCCATTTCCGGAAGACGAATTTACATTGTTATTTGATAATATACATATTGCTACTTATTCATTACCTTCCGCTTACGGAAAAGCAGATGACATTATGTTTGAATGTCAAGGCATTTCAAGCGAAAAAAGAATTTGCGGATTTGAATGCTTAAATCTATTAGGCGGTAGAATTAATGAAAAATACGCAAAAGAGTTTCGTAGGGTTGAACGAGTAATACAATATATCCAAGAAAACAATTGTAAAATCAATCTTGTATGTAATTCATTTTATATTAAAAAGCCCCAATTTCAAATAGTCAATGCTAACGGAAAAGAAAGACTTGAAATTTATAATCGTAAGAAGAAAAGAAACGACTTAAAAGTAGTTAGTCGTCTTTATGATAATGATATAGAACTTACATACTTAGTTAAACTTGACGATGCAGAACATACTATTATATATGATGAAATAGGAGAGCATTTTGACATCATTACTACACCAGCACCAATACTAAAACAAAATGTTAAAATATCATTAGAAGGCGAAGTTATTATGAATGATAAAATCATATTTACACCAAAGCAAATAATCATTAACTCGCAAATAAAAAATAGTGGCGGGTTTGAGTATTTGTTCTTTGATTATGAAACCGTTATTGATTTTAAACGCTCGTCTTGTATGAGACCTTATTCATTATCCATTTTAAGACTTACTGACGATGAACTCGTTATATTAGAAAAGAAAGATTTTGATAAAGATATAAACGCTATTGCTAATATTAGAAAACGAAAATGTATTACTTTTCTAGGATACGATTGTAATCAACAATTTATTAAATGGTTTTGTAAAGAACAGCAAAATACAACCTTTTGTTTTGTCGGCTTCAATAACTCTAACTTTGATAATTTCATATTATTAGACGACCTTTTAAGATACGACCAAAATACAAATAGAGTTTCTTATAATGTTAATAATGTATTCTATAACGGCAGTCAATTATTAAACTTTTATATTAATGGCAGACACTCGGTATTTGACTTACATAAACATTTATGTATTGGTTCGTTAGATAAGAATTGTAAGTCGTTTAAAGTTAATTGTTGCGCCAAAAAGTCTTTTGACCATTCTAAAGCCCAATTATTACACGAGGACAACAATCTTATTAACTTTATTACCGGAAATGAAGAACTTAAAGAATATAACGAATATGATGTCTTAGCAACCGCCGTTTTATTTCAAAAGTATCGTCTTGCCTTAGAAAACATACCATCTATTAAAAAGTATGCAAGAGATATAAAAAGCACTATTACAATCGGTTCATTAATCTATAAAGTATTTAAAGACCATACCGCCAAATTTACAAGAACATTTGGCGATGATGGAAAACTTAAACCTACTTTCGGCAAGTTGAAGTATCAGCATTACAAAGACCTACAAAAATACAAAATAGCCGGCCGTGTTGAATTATTTAACTCAATACAAAAAATCAACGAGCGAATGGCTTCTACAGATGTTTGTTCTTTATATCCATTTGTTATGGCTATTCTTAACATATATTATCCGTTGGGTTCCATTATAGAAGTTGATGAATATAAAGGCGACGATGAAATAGGTTTCTATTATTGTGATATAGACCAAAGCAACTTAAGACCTAATAACCTACCAAAGATATACGCATTAAAAACGGAAATAGAGAACAATTGGGGACACGAGACTATATTAGAAAACTACTTAGTCAGCAATGTTATGATAGGATTGTTACGCAAGTATGGGTGCAATGTTGTCGTTAAAAACGGCTTTATATTTGAAAAGAAAATGAAGTCGTGTGAAATGTTTAAATTCTTGTTAGAAATGATGAAAGCAAAAAACGAGCAAGATAATTTTAATAAAACAAAAGACGATAATTATAATCCAGCCTTAAGAGAAACCCTTAAACTATTAATGAACTCGTTAAGCGGTAAAGTCATTGAAGGATTACATACCGAAAAGACGAAAGACTTTGATAATGAAGCCGAATACTTTAAAATCGCAGAACAAGCCAAGTCCGTTAATTTTATTAATTGTATTGGTAATAAACTATTTGCCACTTATGAATTAGACGAAGAAGCCGTTTGTGAAACAGACCAACGACCAATATATCTTGGCGTATTAATATACGACTACGCAAAAAGATATATGTATGAAAACTCGTATTCCAAAATAGGACTTAACGATTTAGTTTATACTGATACTGACGCAAGCAAGTTTCGTTATAATGCTATGGATAGATGGGTTGAATGGATTAATAATAATAATATACAAGTTCCTCATTGGGAAGAAGTAGAAACTTATGATGATAGGTATTGTAATCATCTTATATATAATCCTCATTCAAAAGTCTTCGGTTCTTATGAAGACGAATTAGAAGAAATGATAGGTGACGAATATCTATTCTATTGTTTAGAGAAAAAGTCTTGGGCTTATTCCGTTTTAAAAGATAATAAATGGAAAGACAAGTTTAAGTTTAAAGGTATTAACGGCAGAGCCTTAATGCTAACACTTGAAGAACCCTTTATTGAAGAACATATTATTCGTAGTAAAGGTGGTTTATTACGAACCGAATATAAAGTAAAACCCGAAAGTGAATTAGAAGTCTATAAATGGTGTGAAGATAATAAAGACAGACAAATAGAACGCGGAAATGTATTAAAGTTTTACGAACAAATATATGCAACAAAAGAAGCATATGTGATGACTAACTCGTTTAGAAAAATCGTTAAGAATTCGGCTCACTCCGTAGATATGGGTGACGACGAAAAGTATAACGGATTGATGAATAAGATACAAGTCAATTATATGATGAAGCGTATTAAGATAAATCAAAGTTAGATATTAATATTTCATTAACCTTTTTATTACCTTTGCTTTTAACTTGATAAATCGTTTCAACACTTTTAATATAAAAATCATTTTCAAATAAACTTCTATTCTGTGGCGTATCATCGTAAGACATTACGAAACGCCCTTGTATTGACTTTAATACATTATATAAATCATTAGCCTTTACATCATTTCCATAACTCCAATACTTCTCATTCTTAGAGTACGGCGGGTCTAGATAAAATAATGTATCCGGACTATCATATTCTTTAATGACATCTTTATAATCATCATTCTTTACAATTGTATTATTTAATAAGGTCTTATATTCTTGAAAATGTTTCTTTAAATACTTAAGTTTAACTGCTCTCCAATTTCCATTATCTTTATACGCTTTCCGCACCATATTAGAACAAAACGAACACTTATTTAAAAACATATTTCGTTTAAATCTTTCATACGGGTCTGTGATGTCGGTTCTTGCTAAGTATTCATCAAAAAGCGCACCATTACCCATAAACTCAAAGTCTATATTATCTATAACTCGCAAGTCGCTCCATAAGTCGTGTATGTTTTTATCAATATCATTTATAACATTAACCTCCGCTAACGGCTTTGAAAGAAATATTGCTCCCGCTCCTATAAACGGTTCAACATAAACTTTATGCAGTGGGAACTTCGGCACTATGCTGTCAATTAAATGAGATTTTCCGCCTAAGCGCGAGAAAAAAGGTCTTACCATTGATGATATATTAAGTAGATACTATAATTTCCTAAAGAAACGACAAAAAAACAATGAAAAAATCGTCTTATGCTCTGTATAAAACGATTAGAATACCATTTGTGA
>Ga0214923_10004343_pt1 | contig 17174 bp, 14 predicted proteins | sample LL1510_MetaG_FD_177993 | JGI IMG/M metagenome (GOLD analysis project Ga0214923, IMG submission 177993) | Freshwater microbial communities from Lake Lanier, Atlanta, Georgia, United States - LL-1510 | ecosystem: Environmental > Aquatic > Freshwater > Lake | place: USA: Georgia | collected... | reverse complement strand
CAGTACAGAGAATGCTTATGTAACATGGGGAGAAGACTTAGCCAGTAAAGAGGAAGCTTTAGCCAAAGCATCAGCTTCTTTAGATGAGTTTACACTAGTAGATAAAGCATCGGCTTTAAGAAGATATGGTTTAGATTATTCTAATTTAGATGGTTTGAGTGGTAGTCGTCCAGGATTTACTCGCACAGATTATGACTATTTTAGGCCTGATGAAGCAGTACCTAAAAAGTTAAAACAAATTTTACAAAGAGCAGAGGATATTTATCAGCGCATAGGATTAGTTAAAAACGTTATTGACCTTATGGGTGATTTCGCCACTCAAGGTATTCGTCTGTGCCATAGAAACAAAAGAATAGAAAGATTCTATCGTCAATGGTTTAAGAAAATTAATGGTAAGGATAGAAGCGAAAGATTCTTAAATAATTTATACAAGAGTGGTAATATTGTAATAGATCGTCGTACAGCAAAAATAAGTTTAAAAGTTAGTGAAAAATTATATCGTAGTCTAGGTCAAGCTGATTATAACATTAGCGATATAGACGAATACAATATTGAAAAAAGAGAAATACCATGGAAATATACTTTTATAGATCCTGTATTTGTAGATGTTGTTGCAGGATCATTAGCTTCTTTTGTTGATAAGAAAAGATATGAATTACAATTACCTAGTTCATTAAGAACTCAAATTAATTCTCCAAAAAATGATATTGAAAAACAAATTGTAAATAGTTTACCTCCTCAGATTATTGAAGCAGCAAAAACTCAGCATGGATATCCTTTAGATCCTAATAAAACTCTTGTATTCCATTATAAAAAAGATGATTGGCAGAGTTGGGCATATCCTATGATTTATGCTATTATGGATGATTTAACAGTTATAGAAAAATTAAAATTAGCAGATATGGCAGCGCTAGACGGTGCTGTATCTAATATTCGTATTTTTAAATTAGGTAATTTAGAGCACAGAATAGCTCCAACAAAAGCAGCTACCGCTAAATTAGCACAAATTCTAGGTAATAATACTGGTGGCGGCACTATGGATTTAATCTGGGGACCAGATATAGAATTAATCGAATCTAATACAAATGTTCATCAATTTCTAGGTGAAAATAAATATGTTCCTCATATGAATGCTGTTTATGCTGGATTAGGAATTCCTCCTACTTTAACTGGTACGTTTGGTGCGGCTGGTACTACTAATAATTTTATTAGCTTAAAAACTTTAACACAAAGACTTCAGTATGGAAGAGATGTTTTAACTCAATTTTGGGAAAATGAAATAGCTCTTATACAAAAAGCAATGGGTTTTAAATATCCAGCAAAAATAGAATTTGATAGAATGGATCTTAGTAATGAAGATGCAGAAAAAGCATTATTGATTCAACTAGCTGATCGTAATCTTATTAGTGATGAATTATTACAAAGTAGATTCGGTTTTGATCCCGATATGGAGAAAACAAGACTAAATAGAGAAATTAGAGAAAGGAAAAGCAATAGGATGGCAAATAAAGCTGGTCCTTGGTTTGATCCTCAACCCGAGAATAGTTTGAAAAAAATAGCTTTACAAACAGGTATAGCTACTCCTAGTCAAGTCGGTTTAGATCTAGAAAAAAATAAAAAAGGAGAAAAAACAGCTATAGAAATGAAAGTAACACAGAGCCCTAATACTATTAAACCTAAAACGGCAAACGATTCGTTAGAATCGTTGCCACAGCAACCCGGACAAGGACGACCCAAAATGTCAAAAGATACGGAAAAAAGAAAACCTCGTCAATTTACGCCGCAAACTGGAGCACATTTAATTTTATGGGCTACCAAAGCGCAAGAAAAAATTAATGAAGTTATCAATCCTATTTTATTAGAATTTTATAATAAGAAAAATTTAAGAAGTCTAAGCTCGATAGAATTTAATGAAGCAGAAGAAACAAGAACAAAAATTTTATTTAGTCTAAAACCCTCATCAAAAATAGATACTGAGACAGTACTCGGCTCTTTTGCTCAAATAGATTCAGATGAAAATCATCAAAAAATAATAGCTTACAAAAATTGGCTAAAAACATTAGCTATAAATTTAAATCAAGACTTGACAGTAGACGATCAAAAACAAGCAAAAGCTTATTTTTATAGCTTGGTGTATTCTTCCTCAGACGATACATAACTAGGAGTATACTATGCAAATATTCGACCAAGAGATTAAAGACGGTCTAGAATCAAAACTATCTGCACAAGCTTCTATTTCTTATGCATCAGAGGTTGTCCCCTCCAAATTTCATGATCAGCATAAAATTAACAATATAAAATCATTAGCCTCTTTTAATGATGATGATTTATATTATGTTCAATCTATTTTAGTTAGTTCTTCATGGAATAAAAATGATGATATATTTGATAAAGACGAAGTGTGGTTAGCTAGAAATACTCCAGAAGATAAACCAACCAATTTAGAGCATGATGAAGCTACTATCATTGGCCATATAACAGCAAATTGGCCGATTACAGAAGATGGCGATCTTATAGAGGATTCTGTATCATTAGAAGATTTACCAGAAAAATATCATATTTTAACTGGCTCAGTTATATATAAGGGTTTTAGTAATCCTGAACTGAAAAGCAGATCAGAAAAATTAATATCAGAAATAGAAGATGGTACAAAATATGTTAGTATGGAGTGTTTTTTTAAGGGTTTTGATTATGGATTAATTAATAAAAGCACAAATGAATATAAAGTTTTACCACGAAACGAAGCTACAGCTTATTTAACAAAATACTTAAGAGCATATGGTGGTCAAGGAGAGCACGAAAATTATAAAATAGGTAGAGTATTAAGAAGTATAACATTTTCTGGTAAAGGATTTGTTAATAAACCAGCCAATCCAGATAGTATAATATTTACCAAAAATATGTTCAACAACAATAAAACAAAAATTTTAAACGAAAATTTTGCAGATTTATCGATTGCAGGTGTATCAGATAATAAGTCCAACTTTAATGTGGAGAACAATATTATGAATTTAGAAACTATCCAAGCAGAAGTAACAGATCTCAAAACTAAAATAGAAGCTATGACAGGATGCTCAGAAGTTGTTAAAGAAGCGTATTCTTTAGCTTCCGAACTCAAAGACAAAGTTTCTGCTCTAGAAAATGAACTAGCCACAAAAGACCAGACAATTGCAGAGCTAGTTTCTGCTCAGGAAGCTTTTGCTGCTTATAAATCAGAAGCAGAAAAGTCTAAAGAAGACAGCGAAAAAGATTACGAAGAAAAAATGAAAAAAGTAGCCTCCGAACTTGAAGCGGCTTTAGAAACTATTGCCGCATATAAGAAACAAGAAGAAGAGATGGCTAAAAAAGAAAAGAAAATGAAAAGAGCGTCTGCTTTACTTGAGGCTGGTGTTGACAATGACACCGCTACCTCCGCTGTGGATCAATTTGATTCATTAGATGACGAGGCTTTTGCTGCAATTACTAAACTTTTGGCCGCTAAAAAAACAAAGAAACCAGCGGATGAAGAAACTGTTGAAGAAGATGGAGCTGTTGATATGAAGAAAACAGCTTCTGAAGAAGAAACGGTTGACGCTTCTGTTCTTGAAACAGCAGAGGTAACACCTGATGTTAATCTTGGTATTGGCGGAGAAGCTGCTGAATCAGCTATCGAAGCAACACGCGCAGCATTGGTAGAATTCGTTTCTAGCAGACTCGGTATAAAACACTAATTTAATAGGGAGAAAACTAATATGGCTCTTAAACCACATCGTGTTGAATCATACACAGACGTTTCATACTTTATGGACACAGCCGCCGAACGAGGTGGTATTGTTGTTCATACCACATCTGGTAGCGGCGTTGCTCTAGACGATGGTAATGCAGTAGTTGCTTATCCGACAGGCGTTAACTCCGGTACCAGACCAGCTGGTCTATTACTTAATGATGTTGTTAGCATTGATCTAACAAGACAACACATTAACTGGTATCGTGATGAAGTTCCTGTAGGCTCAAAAGTAACAGTTCTTCGTCAAGGTCAAGTAGTTACAAATGTTCTTGCTACTGGCGTTACACCATCGGCTGGTGCTGACGCTTACTATGACACTGTAGGTAAACTAACTACTACTAGTACAAATAGTACTAAGGTTGGTAGATTCCTAGGTGGCAAAGATGCAGATGGGTACGTCAAAGTAGATATCAATATCACCTGATAAGGGAGAAAATCAAATATGTCAGCTAAAACTCAGAAATTTCAGCCAACACCAGAATTAACAGATCTTCTTGTTCGCTCTGGTTCACCAAACCGTGAAGTTGCCCTAGCAGCTAATGCAGAATTTGCTAAAGCTCTAGAGCTTCCATTGAGAAAAGGTCTTCTTAGTGGTGATATTCTAGACGGTATCTTTGAGCCCATCAAACTTGCTCAAGGAGCTACTCCAGAATTTCCACTAGATTTCCTAGCTCCTGGAACAGAAAAAGACTTTGTGGCTTATACCGTGCCAAATCACGGCTATATTCCAGAACGTCATGTTGAGAGTGATTATGTGATGGTTCCAGTTTATGATATTGGTTCCAGCATCGATTATCTCTTAAAGTATGCCCGTGATGCTCGTTGGGATGTTGTTGGTCGTGCTATGGAAGTGCTAGAAGGTTCATTTGTTAAGAAGATGAATGATGACGGATGGCACACTCTATTAGCTGCTGGTACTGATCGCAATATTGTTGTTTATGACAGCGATGCTGCTAACAACCAGTTCACCAAACGACTTGTTAGTTTGATGAAGACCGTTATGCGTAGAAATGCCGGCGGTAATTCAGCAAGTAACAATCGTGGTATTCTAACTGATCTATACGTTTCTCCAGAAGCTATGGAAGATATCCGTAACTGGGGTATTGATCAGGTTGACGAGATTACTCGTAGAGAAATCTATACAGCCGCCGACGGCACATTAAATCGTGTATTCGGTGTTAATCTACATGATGTTGATGAGCTAGGTGTTGGTCAAGAATATCAGCTATTTTATAGCAATGTTCTTAACGGCACAATGGGCAGCAAGAGCGAGATTGTTGTTGGTCTTGATCAACGCAAGACAGATAGCTTTATTATGCCAGTTCGTGAAGAAGTTCAAATCTTTGAGGATGAAACACTTCATCGTCAGAAGAGAGCAGGATTCTATGGATGGGCAGAATTAGGTTTTGCTGTTCTCGATAATCGTCGTGTACTATTAGGTGCTATCTAATATAGAATGACCTGATATATTATTGAACATATTAAGAGCCATCTTTATGATGGCTCTTTTTATTTATATACTTATTACCTAAATAGATCTTATAACCCTAGGTGTATTATATTATAGAATGTAATCACTCCCTTATTTAGGAACTAAAAATATGTCTTGGCAAGTAGAAATACCTATTATTGTTAGAACTTTAATTAATGATCTTGGAGATCAACCATCTTATAGCGATGAAAGAATAGCACAAGTTATAGCAGTAGCTGCAAAATATGTTCAATTCGATATTGTATTAGATTATAAATATGAGGTAGATGTTGCTAATCCTAGTATTAGTCCTGATCCTACAGTAAATAAAGATGAAATTTTTATTAGTCTTGTTAGCTTAAAAGCCGCTTGTATCATAGATCAAAGTACTTACAGAACCAAAGCAGCAATGGAAGGTATTAGAGCGGCTCTTGGTTCTGCTAGTTTAAGCGTGGCTGGTCAGAGCGCAGCATGGAACATTATTTTAGATAAAGGTCCTTGTGCAGCGTATGATGAGCTAACTAGTCATTGGGATGTCAAAGATGCTACTGCTATACGCGCTGTTCTTAGTCCTTTTGTTGGTAATAAATTTGATCCACGAGCTATTCAACTTAATCCTTATAGATCACGAGATATATATTCCTAAAATTATTATAAAGGATACTTTATGCCAGCAGCAATATATGATATTGCAATAGAACAGGGATCTTCTTATGAAGTAACTTTTTTGTATACTGATGCAGATAATATACCTATTGATGTTAGAAATTTTTGTGTTTTATTACAATGGAAAACGGATACTGATAATATTTATACTTTTACCAATAAATATGATGGGGTCGATTATAGTTTAGTATCTAATAGTGACGGTACTATAGTGTTAAAGATACCAGCTAAAACTACTAATCTTTATGAATTTAGTAGCGCTGTTTATGATTTAGATTTACAAGAGCCAATCGAAGAATATCCCGGAAGTGGACTAAAAAATTATAGACTTAGTACAGGCACTATCAATATTTTACGTCGAAATATACCAGCACTACTTAACAGTTGTGCTGATGTATCCTCTGGGTCAGAATTACAGAATAGTTGTGATATAGAGTGCGCAAAATTAGATGTTTATAGTGTTATTTATAACGGCTCTGGAACTTTAGTACCCGATTTGGGAACGAGTACCAGCACAATTATAGTCGATGATAATAGATTAGTAGAAAATGTAGAAATAGCTATTAACGGATTACGTCATAACAATCCTCAAGATTTAATCTTTATTATGTCGCCACCTTCTGGCAATAAAGTTCTGTTATCTGCTAATAGTAAGATAGCAAATTATCAACCAGGATTTAGTTGTATGTTTTCTAATCGAGCTGCTAATAATGCCTATATATCTAATATCAATAGTGGTGGTTTATGTAAAATTTATAATAAAACATCAACTACTAAATATAATAATGATATCTTATTAAGCTCCTTTGATCATCTGTATAATTCCCCTGCTAGCGGTATTTGGTCTTTAGTAGTTAGTGACAATGATCCATCTGCATCTGGGTCTATAGATTCATGGAAATTAATAATTACATATAAAGAATAATAAATGATACTTACTAATATTAAATTATTTTTTTTAAATTTTTTTGTTATAAGTTCTAATTTTGTTCTTGATACTATTTATGTTGATAGCAATACTATTCATATCAAAAAAGAAAATAGTAGGATACCACTACTTTTAAAAAATACCGAACAATCAACTATTTTAATAGAGCCCACAAATAAAATTTTAAAAATAACAAATATATGAATCCTTTTGCTAATATTATTAGTGCTGAATTTAAGCAATTATATAATGATGCTATAGATGCTATTATTGATCCGACAAATGGTTTAGTAAATACTTGTACTCTTAGGTATGGAGGATCGCCATCTCAGCAAACACTATGTAATAATTGTTTATATGATAGTATTAGTAAGTTATCCTCTAATATTTATAATGGATCTGGCCCCAAACCTTTTAGTGATGGTGGAGTATGCCCGGTGTGTGCTGGTAATGGTACTATCTCTGGAGGAATTATAACAAAAGAAGAAAATATCAATTTGGCTGTTATTATGGATAGTAAATATTTTATTAATGTAGGTAATGTTATTAATTTAAACGATAATTATATTCAGGTTATATGTAAAAAAAATATATTACCTAAATTACAAAATGCTGTAGAATTAGTATTACATGGACAATCTTATCAGAAAGCATCAGATGCTAAATATTACGGTTTAGCTCAGCATAATTATGCTTTTATGCTTTGGAGTGTAAAATGAATTTTACAGTAAAACTTTTAGAGGGTAATAGTACTATAAAATCATTAATATTAAATGCTTTACTAACAGAAGTTAATAATATGATTGATAAATCTATACAGTCTATCAGATCAGGAACTATTAATCTGCTAATAGATGCTATGAAACAAGAGCCAGAATATTTATCACTAAAAAATGGAAGACTACGAGAGGAATTAGGTATACCAAATGCTGGAGCTGTAGATGATATTGTCAATAAATTAGCAAATACTGTTAATATTACAAAAAATACTTTAAAAAGTACCAGTTTTGGTTTGAGTGGGGGGTTAACAATTACCGCTATAGAAAGCTCAAATTTTGATGGTTTATTAGACGATGCTAGTGCTATAGTAGATGATACTTTACGAGGATATAGCTTACCATGGTTAGAATGGCTTTTATTAAATGGAAATCAAACAATAATTAAAAAATATGATGTAAAATTTGGTCCTAGTTCTAGTTCCAGAACTGGTAATGCTATAATGGTAGAATCTAATAATAGCTGGAGAGTTCCAGCAGAATTTGCCGGTACTGAAAAGAATAATTGGACAACACGAGCGATAGATAGAATAGAAAGACCTCTCTCCAATTTGATACAAACTACTATGGAGAAAAATATATGAGCCAGTTCAATCATGTATCAGATATTGGTCAAAGAGATATTGTTTCTAGTTTAGAAGATAATGTAAAAAGTTTTTTAGATTGGTCTTTTTTACAGATAGGCGCTTTTATTAATGTTTCTATACCTTTGAGCAATCCTAATATAGGATATCATAAATTAATTCCAATTAGCGGAGATCCATCACTAACATATCCTAGAGTATGGCAAGCAGCTAGAAAAGATTGGGTTTATGAGACAGGTATTTCTTATAAAAATATAAGTCCGACTAGTATTAGCGGGATTTATCTAAATGATACATTTTTATCAGCGCCATCTGGCAGCGGCTCTTATTCTTATAGTTTGAACTATCCAGAAGGTCGGGTAACTTTTAATAATAATGTTAGTGCTAGTAGTAAAGTTTTTATGAACTATAGTTATAGATTAGTTCAGATTTATAAGAGTAGCGATAATGCTTGGTGGAAAGAAGTTGAAAAAAATAATTATAATCCATCTAATTATTTATCTAATGATATTCAATTACCTTCTATAGTGTTACAAATTGTACCCAGATCATTTTCTATACCTCATGAGTTAGGTAATACGGCTAATATTTTACAACAAGATATGTTGTTGCATATTTTTAGTGAAAATTCTACTCAAAGAAATAATTTAATAGATATTTTATTAAAACAAAAAGATAATATAATTATGTTGTATGATATTAATAAAGTGATCAAAAATAATAAAAATAGTTTAAATTTTAAGGGTGAAATTAATACCAATAGATTAAATTATAATCAATTAATAAATAATAATGGATATTTGTTGAATAAATGTTATATTATAAATAGTTTTTTATCAGAATTAGAGTCATTTAGTAGTTCACTACATCATGGGATTGTTCGTTGGACATTAGAAATTTTTCCATGAAGAGTATTTATTGGTGTATGATTAGCTAGAACCTCATAATTTAAGTTTTACTTTATCAAAATAACTCGTTTAATATAGTTTCCAAACTGGGAGAAATAACATGCCAGCTAACAACAGAATTTATTATGCTAGTCAATCCGTAGCACTACAGCCTCAAAACTCTGACGGAACATCGGTATTTAATAATGGTAGCGGTTGGTATGTTCCACAAGGATTACAAAGTGTTGGAATGACAACTAATTTTTCTTTGAATCCTGTTTTCCAGTTAGGACAATTAGAACTTTATGAAAATTTAGAAAATGTGCCAGAAGTTGAGGTTACTCTAAATAAAGTTCTTGATGGAACACCAACATTGTATGCTATGTGCATGAGTGGGCCTAATGGTGTTAGTTCCACCAACAGTAATAAAGAATTAGTTGAGCTTGTTAACAATAGAGTTAATTTTAGATTAGGTATATGGCCGGATACTGTTGAAGTTACATCGGGTAATGCTACAAATTATGTACTATGCTCTGGCATGTATTTGAGTCGCTTTAGCTATACTCTACCTGTTGATGGTAATGCTACTGAAGAAATTACTCTGGTTGGTAATAGTAAAGTATGGAATAGCGGAGCTGGTGTTAATATTAGAGAATTTAACAAAGGAGCTACTGGAACTAGCGCCACCGCTCCTGGTATTGTACGTAGAATGAATCTTAATTATACTAATTCTACATTACCTACTGGTACGGCAGGTATTCCTGTTCCAGCTGGTCGTAGTGAGAATCGTCCATATGTTCAGAATATAACTATTAGTTCCGATCTAGGTCGTGAAGCTATTCAAGAGCTTGGCCAGATGGCCCCATATTTTCGTTATGTAAGATTTCCATTAGAGGTTCGTTCAGAATTTACAGTAAATGCTAGTGATGGAGATAAGGTGGATGCTAATGACTTTAGCACCACAACCGGTTGCAATACAACATACAGTAATGTTGTTGGTAAAACTATATCATTGCAAATTTGTGCTGGTACGGGCTCTAATACTGGTACACTAACTCTTGATTTAGGTAATAAAAATAAACTAACTTCAGTTAATTATACTGGAGGAGATACTGGTGGTGGTAATGCTACTATCACCTATAGTTTCCAAACTTATAATAAATTTAAGATGACTAGTGCAGGTTCATTTATTGCTACAAGTTGGATTGATAATACTGCTGATGAAGAGAGCTATACCTGATAGTCAAATTGAATAGTTATATCATAAAATGATAGTGGGTTTTTCCTGGAATTAGGATCATATATATATTATGGAAGATTTATTTAATGTAATAGGAAAATTATATATTGATGTTTATAATTCTCAAAAAGTTATAGAATTATTACGAGCAAAGTTAGAAGATAAGGAAAAAGAATTAGAGGAAATACGATCAATACAGGCTAAGGATGAATAATGAGTCTTTAGATATTTTATTATATAAAATTTTATCTGGATATTTAATTTTTTATTATAAAGAAGAAAAATACGAATTAAGGAAAATTTCTAATAATTTACGTTATGAAGCTGATTTATTGTATGAAAAGATACTATCAGATGAAAAATACAATGATTGGATTAGAGAAGAAAGTGTTGAAAATATACTGATTAATTTAGGACTATGGACTAAAGATACTGCTAATTTTATGACAAAACTAGAGAAATCTATCGATAATTTAAAAGTAGAATTATTTCAAAATTTTCTAAATACTGATAATCAAAATAGAATTAGAAAGTCTTTAAATAATACTAAAAATACATTGGATAAAATTAAAAACATTAAAATAGAATTTGCTTCTAATACACTAGAAGGTTATGCTTCTTCTATAAAGAATGAATTTATTATCTGTCATAGTTTATTTAAAAACAACAAACAGGTTTTTAATTATGATAACCAGGACTCAGATCCTAGTTCATTGTCTTATTTTAATGAAATGGTTAATGAGGTTAATAAATATAATATATCTATAGCTAGTTTTAGAAAATTAGCAAGACATTATACTTGGAGATCATATTGGAATATTAAAAATGTTAGCATTTTTCCAGGAACAGTTAGTGAGTGGACGGATGATCAACGTAGTTTAATTAGCTTTAGTCAAATGTATGATAGCGTTTATGAGCATCCTGATTGTCCAAATGATAAGATTATAAATGATGATGATATGCTAGACGGTTGGATGATAGTGCAAAAACGTAAAATAGAAAAAGCTAAAAAACAAACTTCTATTGATGATATTAATCCTAATCTTAAAAATGCTAATGAGGTATTTTTATTTGGACAAAAACAAGAAGAGATTCAAGAAATTTTATCATTAAATTCACAAGAGAGTTTAAATAGATTAAAAGAAAAAATGAATTATATTAAACAAGTTGGATCTGTTGAGGATTCTCAGTTACCAGATGTTAAACGTCAAATTATTACTGACACTCAAAATTTAATTAATAATAGGAAATAAAGATATGAATAAAGAACAATTAATAGATAGTATAGAAACCAAATTTAAAACAACCATGATTGGAGCATTAGCTAAATTTGAGCAAAACTTTGCATATTTATGGGAAAATGATAATATAAATCGTGAGAAATATGAAGATCTTTGGGAGGATACTAGAAATGAAATTCTTAATAATGGAAATCGTCAAATACGATATGCTATAAAAGATTTATCAGATTTTTTGTATGGACCACAGCGCAATTTTAAGCAAAAATATCACTACAAATTTTATTTTAATGATTCAAATAATAAAGAAGGAGATGATCAGAGATGAAAACTAAAACTTTTACAGTAACAATAGACGGCACAGAAAAGGAGATGCTGGTACGCAGTCCTTCTTTAAATGATCAAAGAGAGGCTCAAAAAGTATATAATCAGGCTTTTACAGATGCTATTAAAAGTAAGAGTGTGGTAAGAGCAAAATTGGACGATCTATTGCAAGATCAAGGATTATGGAATAATGAAAAACAGGCTAAATTTAGCGCATTACAAAAAGAGTTATTAGATGGCGAAAAAAGACTCGCTAAAGGAGGTTTTAGTTTAAATGAAGCCAAAGACCTAGCAATTAAAATGAAGAGCGTACGCGAAGAGATAAGAGATTTAATCAGTGTGCGAACAAGTTTGGATAATCATAGTGCTGAAGGCCAAGCTGATAATGCTCGTTTTAACTATCTAGTTAGTGTATGCTTGGTGTATAATGATACTAAACAGCCCTATTTTAATAGCATGGAAGAGTATTTAAATAGAGCTGGAGAAGAAGTTGCTTTGTTGGGTGCTCAAAATTTGGCTAATATGCTGTATGGTTTGGATAATAATTATGAAAGTAATTTACCAGAAAATAAATTTTTAAAGAAATATAAATTTGTTGATGATAAATTGAGATTAGTAGATAAGAAAGGCAGATTGATTGATGCGGAAGGTAGACTAGTAGATGAGAATGGAAGATTTATTGATGAAGCTGGTAATTATATAGATAAGTATGGAAATAGAGTAGATGCTGATGGTGAATATGTTGTTGAACCCAAACCCTTTTTGGATGAAAATGGAAATCCTGTTCTTATAGAAGAAGACAAGACAAATGAAGAAAGTTCACCAGAGCCAACAGAAAACAAGAATCCTGACTCAGAAACACCCTCATAAAGATTATTATAATTATAATCATTATCTAAAGTCCCCACATAGATATATTCTATTTGGGGATTTTATTTTTTAATATAGGATATAGATTATGGCATCAGGTTTTAATTTAACTGCTCAAATTAATCTGCGTGGACCGTCTAATATTCCACAAATAGCTGCTGATATTAGACGACAATTAGGATCTATAAATGCTAATGTTAATTTTAGATTAGATCCGACTGCTGCCAGAAATGTTACTCAACTTAATGCTAATTTACAAAATTTTAATAGAACATTAACTCAGACAGCAACTTCTGCAAATAATGCAGCTAATGCTATCCGTAATTTAAGCAATGCTATTAATAGAGTTAATGCTGGTAATTTAGCTCAAAGTTTAAATGCAGCATCATCAGCCACAGCACAAGTTTCTCGATCTATGGGTTCTGTATCTAGGTCAACATCTATAGCAGCATCTGAAATGGTAGAGTTTGGTAAACAATCAGGTTTGGCTATACGACGATTTGCAGCATTTAGTACAGTTACAGGTGTTGTATATGGAGTTGTTAATGCTATTAATCAAGGAGTTAAAGCTTATATAGATTATGATAGAGAATTAGTAAAATTACAACAGGTTACCGGTCAATCAGTAAAAGGACTTGAGTCTCTAGAAAGAATGATTACAAGTTTAGCTACTAATTTGGGTGTGGGTTCTAGTGAATTAACACAAATTTCTAGTACACTAGCTCAGGCTGGTTTGAGCGCACGAGACACTGAAAGAGCATTAAAAGCACTGGCTCTAAGTAGTCTTGCTCCGTCTTTTGATAGCATGAATGAGACTGTAGAAGGAAGTATTGCTTTGATGAGACAGTTTGGTATTGGTGCTGGAGATTTAGAAAAAGCGTTAGGCTCTGTAAACTCCGTGGCTGCCAAGTTCGCTGTAGAAGCTGCCGACTTAATTACTGCTATCCAGCGTACTGGTGGTGTGTTTGCTACAGCTAGTAAGGGTGTTAGTGAGGGCACTAACGCATTGAATGAATTCCTTGCTGTATTTACTAGTGTACGAGCTACTACTCGTGAAAGCGCAGAAACTATCGCTACTGGTTTAAGAACTATTTTTACACGTATTCAAAGAGAAGATACTATTAATGCTTTAAAAGAATATGGTGTTAACTTAACAGATTTAGATGGTAAATTTGTAGGAGCATATAAAGCAGTCGAAGCATTAAGTCAAGGATTGAGTAGACTTGATCCTAGAGATTTAAAATTCTCCAGAATTGTAGAAGAGCTTGGTGGATTCCGACAAATCGGTAAGGTTATACCTCTTATTCAGCAGTTCGCTACTGCTCAAGAAGCTTTAAAAGTTGCCCAGACTGGTCAAGGATCTTTGACAGCAGATGCGGCTAAAGCTCAAGAGTCTTTAGCAGTTCAAACATCAAAAGTTAGAGAAGAGTTTTTAGCATTATTTAGAGAAATCGGAAAAAGTGATAGTTTTCAGACTATTGTAAAAGGGGCTTTGAGTGTTACAAGCGCATTAATTAAAACAGCAGATAGTGTAAAAAGTATTCTACCTATACTTGGAGTTATGTTAGCATTCAAAGGGGTTAGTGCTGTTACGCAGTTTGGTGCAGGATTTGTTCAGGGAGTTAGGGGGTCCGGTGGCGCTAGAGGTTTGGGTCAAAGATTCGCTGGAGGAAGATCAGAAGGTGGAGAAATAAAATTTGCTAGTGGAGGATTAGTTCCTGGTATAGGAGATGGAGATACTGTTCGAGCAAAACTTACTCCTGGTGAGTTTGTGATGAGAAAAAGTGCTGTAAAAACTATTGGAGTAAATAAATTACAAGCTTTAAATAAATATGCTAGTGGAGGAACAGTAAGAGAAATTTCCAAAACAGCAGGTGTAAGTCAACAATTACAAAGAGCTGTTGTAAATACCAAAGAAGAACCATTTAGAGTTGGTAATGCTATTAATTCTACAGATAGATTTATAGCAAATATTAATCGTAATAATATTACGAAGCAAATGGTAGATAATGATATTCGTACTAAAAAAATACCAGCTAATCTTTTGGGAAAAATGAATAGCGGCAATGTTAGAACTAAAGGTAAGGCTTTTGAAGATTATTTGATTTTATCGAAAAGAACAAATCTCAAGAGCACCAGAGGCAAAAGCGAAATTTATCCGGTGGATTTTGATGGCGTAGGTAATAGCTATGCCGAAGCAAAAAATGTTCAGGATAATATAAATGAAGATATATTTATTGACAAACTATTTAGAGCAAGAGTAGCGGATAGATCGTATAGTAGAGTTAACGAAAAACCCACGTCTGAAGGTAATCAAAATATAAATCTGGGTAAATTAACAGTATTTCAAAAAGCTTTTAGTCTAGGTGGATTAGTTAAAAAATTTAAAGTGGGTGGAGGAATAACTGCAGCCGATGCCGCTGAAGCTAGCCGCTCAGACATTATTCGAGTTTTGAGAGGAAGGCCAGGAGGTATAGATGCAACAGCTAAAAAAGTCGGCATTAGTGCAGCAGAAATTTATGGTATTTTGGGAGTAAGAAATCCCGATGCAAGAACCAAATCATTACAAGATGCTATACGTCATGAGTATATGATAACATCTAATAGAAGAGCCGGTGCCGCTAAAGGACAAATTACGAAATTACAGCAGCAGAATTTGGAAGTAGCAGCTGCCGGAATGTTTGGTTCAGCATTTCCTGATCAAAATGTTCTGATAGAATCTCCGCTATTATCTCAGGCCGCTACGGTACGAATGGTTTCTGGCGTGATGAATCCTAAAATTGCAGAAAAATTAGAAAGAAGTTTAACTAAGGGAATTGATAAATTAGCTAATAAAATATCTAAAAAAATGATGATAGCCGATGTTTTAGATAAATTTTCGATGGGCCGTGAACTTAATTTAGATTTCGATAGAACATTAGCTTTTGGAGCAGATAAAATTTTATCAGATCCAAAAACCCCAGTATTTGGAGAATTTAGTGATCGTAATAAAGTATCAGAAGCTCTTAAAAGAGCAAGACTATCCAATTTAGGTAGGGAATTAGCCGGTTTGGTATCTGCTAAACCTGATCTAATTCCTTTTATGAGAGTTATTAGCGCCAGACCGCAGAGTACATTGGATTTGGTTCAACAATGGTTAGCCGGTAAGGGATTACCGATACCTCTAAGTCAATTCCGTGGTTTGGGCGGTCCGAGTGTTTCTGCACAACAAATAGCCCAACTCAAAGCAGGATTATTAAATTCAGGATCATTATTTGTTGATGATGATTCTAGAAATATAGCTGCTGCTGATGCTAGAGGCGATGTAAATACATATCAGTATGGAGCTAAATTAGCAGCTCGAAATATTAATACTGATAGTACCATACAAGGAGGATTGATAGAAAAAGTTATTCAGAATCTTGGTGGTCCAGGAGCTATAAAAGGACTGGGGTTTGATTTTCCGAATGGTTTACAAGGAGCAGCCAAATATTTCGGTATATCTCCGAATATTCCAACAGACGTTAAGAGAACTGTTTCCGGCCCATCGACTATAAAAGATAATACTGTTACATATCTTAAGAATGTTATGGGTTATGCTGATGGAGGTACTGTTCCTGCTATGGTATCCAACGGAGAGGCTTACGTCCCTCCAGAATTAGCAAAAAGAATAGGATATGGTAAGCTTAATAAGCTTAATCAGGCTGATAGGAATAAGATAAGTGGTTTTTCTAGTGGAGGTATTGGTATTTTTAAGGGTGCTGGGAATGGTACTAGTGATAGTATAGGTCCTATTAGTTTGCCTGTTGGCAGCTTTATTCTGCGTCAAAAAGCTACAGAAGCTTTGGGTTTATATAACGGCGGCGCTGTACAAGCTTTTGCTGGGGGTGGCTCAACAGTGTTACCAGCACGTCCAGCTAATCCCACTGTAGAAAATGTTAGAATTCCAGATAATGTATTAGAAAATTTACGACTAATAGCTAAAGCTTTAACGGATGTAGGGCTTGCTTCGAGCAGCTCCGCTTTAATATTGCGTAAAAATTCTAATATTACTTATAGAGAAACAGAAAGAGTAATAGAAGCAGATATTCGTAGAATGAGAGTTGCTGGAATGTCTGCCGAAACTATTACAGCTGCTGAAACCCAATTAAGAGAAACTAGAAGACAAGGCGCTAGAAGTATTCTTACAAGACAAAGATTTGATGGAGTATCAGGCGATCAACTACAGAGGATAGATACTGCTGCTCAAGCTAGTAGATCTTTGGCTATACAAAGAGCAATAGCCACAGGAATGACGGAAGAACAAATTAATGATCAAGGTTTTCAGAGAAGGTTAACCAACACCGCATATAGACAAGCTACACAAAATATTACTGGAACAGCTGCTGGTGTTGGTGTTAGCGGGAATAGTATACAACAGTATATCAATCAGACTATGATGGATC
>Ga0214923_10004342_pt1 | contig 17175 bp, 15 predicted proteins | sample LL1510_MetaG_FD_177993 | JGI IMG/M metagenome (GOLD analysis project Ga0214923, IMG submission 177993) | Freshwater microbial communities from Lake Lanier, Atlanta, Georgia, United States - LL-1510 | ecosystem: Environmental > Aquatic > Freshwater > Lake | place: USA: Georgia | collected... | reverse complement strand
ATTCTATTTTGCCGGCGAAAGCATGTTCCACCGGGAATCGAATGCCTCGAAGGCCGCCCTGGTGTGTTCCGTTGGTCTGCAAAAAAAAGTCGGGCGGACCTGGATGGACATTCAGGTTCTCTCTCCCCACACCGAGAGTTTCGGGGCCAAGGAAATTTCAAGAGACGCGTTCAAAACCAGGATTGAAAATCTAAAAGCAATCGTGAAACGGATTGGACCATCTCGGCCCTTCGCGAAGGGACCGGCTTTTACTTACGGAAGCCTCTCGATGGACATCGAGTAGTTCACCTGATCTGCGGTCACGATGGGATCAGTATTGGCTGCAGGGGCATTAAAACTCCACGGAGTTTGAACCATAGGAACTGCGGTTCTGACAAAGGTGATCGTCGAATCCGCAGCCACGACTGGATTCCCTGAGCTCGCGGCATCAAAAGCCAGGGTCACGTGAATCTGCCTTAAGACTTCGCCGGGACGAATCGTGATGTTAGAAATTTGGAAATCGAAAACCCGGAACAACTGACCGCTTCTATATTCGTTCCTGGCAGTCGCGGTGATCACTCCGCCTGAACCCACATGGAGCGTGTAGTTTCCGTCAACTCCCTGCAAATTCACTCCAACCTGAAAAATCAGGGAACTCACATTTGACCCATTGATCGAGAACGTAAGCTCGGATTTGAGCCCTTCATTCGGTGTCCAACGCGAGGTATGGACCGAAGCCGTACCTCCCGCACTGTTCACCCCTACCGTTCCCGCAGTGAACATGGCCCTAAGCCCGGTCGTGAGGAACGCGAGGTCCTGAGGCCTCAATTGAGTTGAAGAAGACGAGGGAGGACTCGCAGAAGTGTTCACTCCGGCATTTCCATACGTCTGGGGACTTAAAACTCCTTGAATGGGCTCTGAGCTGGAACCGGCTGAATTGCCGCCCGAGATCCCCGAACCTGCGGACTCGGGCTTCTTATCCTCGAGAGCTGCAGAAGGACCGGACTCATAGGAACCAGGATCATAAACATAGGGAATGGCGTAGGGAACGGGCATGTCCATTCCCCCATTGGGCATCACATCACCCTCGTTTCCTGGATTCGGAGAAGACTCATTTCCTGCAGCCGCAACCGCAGGGGCTCCTGGATCCGGACTCGCAGAGGGTGCGGGAGTAGGATCACTATTGGCCGGAAAAACAGAAACATCGCCCGCAGACGAGGGCGCCGATGGAGAGGATGTCGCCAGCGGAACCGCCTCGGGAAGCGAAAGTGGAAACTGGGTCATGCCCACCGCTGAACCGGATCCCGAGCCAACGTCATTGAGTGCATTGATTTTTTCCTGGAGACCGACTCCACGATTCTTGGCGGCTGCCGCTTGGCGACCATCAATCCAGGCTTTGACTTCAGCAAAAGAATAATAAGAAAGGGAGGCAAGTCCGAGTCCGAAACAGAATTTTACAAAGGTGCTCTTCACAAATGCCCAGGGGCTTGCAAACTGACTCGACATGATTCCTCCTTTCCGATTCCATGAATAGAGCACAAGGCGTGCCACCCGGATTCTCCTGAAACTACAGGACTTTGCCCTATCAAAACCCCCGGGGGATGACCACTGCAAGTCCGACTGTCTAAACTTTAAACAGCGAATATTTAAAGCTTTAAACTTTGTTCATTTACAAAATAAATGCTTCTTGTTAATCCCCTTTCGAAAGAAAGGGACCTCATGAAACCAGCCCTCACCCTCCTTTTGTTTTCATCTCTCTCCCTAATTCCCACGGCTCCTAGAGCATCGGCCCAAGAAGCCCTGTATGAAGCCTATCCGGGGAGTCGCCCGATCGGGAACACCTTGATTCGAAGCGAAAGCATCGAGGCCGTGGTCCGCGGAATGATTGCCCGATCCCTAAACGCCGACTCCCAGGGTGGAAAACTCGAGTTCGAAACCCAGGGGTACGAACAGAAAATTGAACTTCCCGACCCGAAGCCGGGGCTCCGTGAAATTCTCAATGTTCTCGGAATCGCCGACACGCTGGACCTTGAGGTCAGTCCGCTCAAAACGAAACTCGTCCTTCCCGAATCCTCCCTCAAGATCTCTGTCGTGAAACAAGGAACCAACACATTCGAAATCAGTGCGGGTTGGGAGGTGAGCGAGCTCAAGGTCGCTGCAAACAAGGTTTCAATCAAAGTCCCGAAAGGCGCCTTCGATCGTCCCTTCCGGATCGACTCGAACGGTGTCACCATGGGCCTCACCCGGCGCTCAACCCCGATCAAGCTCACGCTCAAGCTGCTCCTTGAGCTCACGGATCTCGGAACCAAGATCCGCGTGACTGATTACCGAACCAACCTCAACGATCGCTCACACCCGAATTTCTTCGTCGACCTGGGTCCTCTCACCCTGGATCGGCAACCGTTGAGGTTGCAGATCATCAGCAATGGGCAAACCCTCATCGCTGAGGAACCCTCGATCCGCTCACAATTCCAGGAATCCGAGCCCCAAATTGTGAGAAATCTTCGAGGAAAGGTTGCATCCGCAATCGAAGAGAACGTGAAGGCGATGGCGCAAAAAATCGAATCCAGTCCGCTGATCAAGTTCTCGCTGAATAGTCGGGATATCATCGAACCTTCCGACTTCAATCCGAACCTCAAGGCCCTGCTCTCAGGAATCCAAATGGATTTCATTTTCAGTTACCTGCAATTCATTCCCGAATCGAACCTCTTCTCGGCCCAAGTCGCCGGACGTTTCTGCATCGAGGATACCTGTTTGATGGATGCCTCGCGAACCAGCCGGATCGGGATGAAAGACGTCGGGCTCATGGCCACGCAGGATGACGCAGGCATTGTCCTCTACGAATCCATTGTTCAGGACATCGTCCATTCCGAACGATTTCAAAGCCGGATTCGTCGATTCTTCAACGCAGAGAACAAAACCGCCGGCGTGAGTCTTGCCAATGCAGGAGTTCGCCTTCGCTTTGATCCGGCCAAGAATGCGGTTTCAGCCATCCTGAACCTCGACATCGACATCATCAAGACGATCAAGGCCAACTCGAGCTTCGGCGAACGGATGCGCCTCTCTCTCGGGGATCTGATTGAATACTATTTCGGATCTGGAAAAACCGTAAAGATTCCGCTTGAAATCAGCTTCAAGTCGAATGGCATCTCCCTCGACAACCAAGGACAGGCAAACCTACAAGTCGCCATCTCGCTTCCCTTCACCCCGGATGGAACCTATATTGCGCCGAAGAATTGCCCCCCAGGGTGGTGCCAGAGCAATGTGGAAACCATGACCTCTGTGGTGAAGACCAGCTTCATGCAGACGGTGCATCAGGAGTTCAAATCCATGCTGCCCGCCTTCATGGTGATTCCGGTGAATCGACCGATCACCGTTCGAGACTTTGCATTCAAACCTGCAACGGTAAAGATCACACCCAACCACGGGCTCCTGATTGCAGGCGCCTTGAAGGACGAAGGGACTCGAAGAAAATGAAGATGAAAATCACACTGATCGCCCTTTCAAGTCTGCTCGCCTTGAACTCAGTCGCAAGCGAGGACCTTCTCCTCCAGACCCGTCTTGATCAAAAGTCCGCCTCCTGGTTGATCGATAAGGTTCGCCTGATCCTCACGAATTCAAACCTGAGTGACGGGATGAGCGACACCACTCCTCTCACAGAAGATACGATAATCCCTTTGGATGAATTTGCAGAGGGTGACGCCTTTCAGAGGCTGAAAACAACGATCGCGAGTGTTTTCAAAGTGGATGCAAAAGGCGCATTCCTTCGAATTCGAATCCCAAAGATTTATTATAAAGTGCATACCCTCCACGCTCGACCTGAAAGCGCAGAGGTGGTGGATCCGACCTTGAGACTGAGAGCGATCGCCCGCCTTCAGGGTGTCGACCTCGCCCTGACCGAAGGCATTCAATTGGACTTCATGATTCCGAACCGGAAATCAGGCATCGCGGAGGCTTACCTCACCGGATCGTTGAAACCGGTTTCGATCGAGATTCCCAAGGGCCTTGATCCTGCGGAATTCCAAGTCGATCTCGAAGCCACCCGAGATGAGGAATTTCGATTCAAGCTCATCTCCGCTCGCCTCGACTCCCTGCCGGGTTATGTGACCAGTCACCTCAAGGAGATCAAATTCCTCTCGAGTGCTTCTCAAAAGGAAGTTTCGGCGGATGACCTTACGATCAATCCGGTGGTGGTTCGACTGAACTCACTCTCCAGGTCGATCACCTTTGATGAGTTCAAGCCCTTATTCCAAAAGAACCTGCGTAATATCATCACTTCGGTCGTCAATCGGGTGGGCAATGAGCTCAAGGAATCGATTGGCCCCGCCATTCTCAAGGTCGTCTTCAGCAAGACCCTGCCGAGCAGTCTGGCCCTTTCTACTGAAGCTCTGTACACCCGCTACCTGACCACGGCGTTTTCACAACCCGATCGCGATCAATTGACTCTAGGGGTTCGGGGTGAGCTCTGCACCCTTGAACTCTTTAACCAATACCAGGAAGCGTGTGCAGGAAAGATGCGCCCGAGCCAACCCGTGCGAAATCTTTCTTTGCAAGAAGACGCTCTGGCAAAAGAAGAGCTCCGCTTGAAAATCGCCTCTGGGACTGCCGATGTCGCCTTGAGCGTATCGGAGGAGTATCTGAATCGACTTCTACAGGCAACGATCGACGCCAAGCTTTGGGATGAGATGCTTAGGGAAGAAAACCTCGAGCTCGGCCCCAAGGGGGCATTCGTGGTCATGAAGGATTCTGGACGAACCCCCCAAGTGTATCTCGACGTGATTTACAAGGGCGGAAAGGGACTTCAAAGTGTGGTGATCAATCCCCGGCATCCGATTCGATTTCCATTGCGCTTGAGCACGAGCATTCGCTTTGAGAATCGTCGTGACATTCCCGTAATCGTCATCGGAATTGAAAAGCTGATGTCTGATTCGAGTGAGATCATCAACGGAATCCGTGACTTTGACCTTCCCTCAGACCTCGTCCCTGGGCTTCGTCGCAAAATTGCTTCGATGATCCTGAAAATGGCGAGCGCGCTGGAGGGTCGAAATGCCGTCGAAATGCAGCTTCCCGTATTCAAAGGACTCGGCCTCGAAGCATCGAGTTCTGAAACTTCAGCTCATGGTCGACTCAACCTTTTTTTCAAGATCTGATTCTTAAGGATCTGATTTTTCAGGCGCTGATTTTTCAAGCGTTGGGCCCGATGCCCACTTGCGACCTATCGTGAGTTCTTCTAGAGTCGCCCCATGCTCCCCTTTCGGTACCCCACAGTATTTCTGAGCCACGGAACCCCAATGACCGCATTTGCGCAGGAGGATGACCCCTATCAGGCCTCGCTTCGCCGTTTGGCGGCATCCCTGCCCAAGCCGCGGGCCATTGTTTTTATTTCGGCCCACTCCCTTTCGAGTGATCAAGTCCACGTTCTGAAGTGCGAATCGAATCGAATTCAACATGACTTTGCGGGCTTCCCTGAAGAGCTCTATCAAATGAACTATACCTGTCCGGGATCGATCCCTGTGGCCGAAGAGGCTGCCGCCCTGCTTTCGGGAGCAGGATTCACCGTGAGAACGGATCAAGACGGACCCCTGGATCACGGAATTTGGGTCCCCTTGATGCACCTTTATCCGAAAGGCGATGTCCCCGTGGTCCGAGTGAGCCTCCCGATCAATCTCTTGCCTGCTCAAATCCTGAAAATGGGCCACACCCTAGCGACCTTGCGAGAAAAGGGAGTGCTCCTGATTGCGAGTGGCGGAGCAGTCCACAACCTCAGAGAGCTGAAGTGGTCGAGCAAAAATTCCGCGGGCGCCCCGTGGGCCCGCGAATTCGAAGACTGGCTCGTTTCTTCGCTCATGGCCAAGAATGTCGAGGCGATTCTGCACTTCGAGGATCATCCGGGATTTATGAAGTCTCATCCGTCCGATGAGCACTTCCTTCCGATTCTGTTCACCGTAGGGGCCGCTCTCCCCGGGGATCAAGCTGAGATTCTCTTCCGTGGAATCCAGTATGAAACCCTGTCCATGCTCAGCTTCAGCCTGAATTCAACTCAGGAAAGCGTACTCCACTAATCCATGCCTTCATCAGGGTGCGAACGACGTGTGTCTTTAAGGACACACTTTTGCCTGAAACCCTCCGGGTTTAAACTATGAGGAACGCTTTGGAGTGGGGGTACCTTGAGACTACGACCCTTTGATGATCGGACCCTGTTTTCTGTCAGGTTGGCGACCGCCCTCTGGGTGGCTCTGGGTGCGATGCCTTTGCCCGGTCAAGCCTGGGCCTCGAATCGACTTCATGAGCAACTCCAACTTCGGCAGAAAGAGGGCGGCTCGAGGGTCATTCGGTTACTGAAGAAGGAAAAGACTCTCAAAACCGGATTTATTTATCACAAAAAAAAGGGCAAAGGACTCAAGGCTCCACTCCCCGCTGACGGAGTCCAAAGTGCCGTCGATCCATCCGCACTCAAGCTCTTGCTCGCGGTCCCTGAGAATTCGAAGGACTGGGTTGAGATTCCAATCGATCTTCCAGACGGCCGCTCAATCACGCTCCAGCTCTACCGGGTCACTCCATCCGTAGCCCTTCGCGTAGTCACGCATGATGGCAAACCTCTACCCTATGAACCCTCAAGTGACTTCCGCGGCGTCGCGCTTGGCGATTCAGATTCAAAAGTTTCGCTCAGCGTTTCACCCTCCGGAAAGGTCATGGGCTTCGTTTCATTCGAAGGCGAAGTGTTCGACTTTGGGAACGTCCGACCATCCAACAAGGCTCCGCGTCCGCATGTCGGGTTTTCATCCAAAGATGAAGAACCCTCCGCCCCTGGATCTATTGTCCTTCAAGAAACGGGGAGCCTAGACTCTGAAGGAAAACCCTGTGCGGGTGCCATGGATCCAAGCTTCGCATCCGCCCCCGCACCCTCCGGCTCCGCTTCAGGTGCAACAGCCACGGCGCCAACTGCGGAGGCCCTGGTGAGCGGAGTCAGGCCCGCAAGAGTTACCCTAGTCACGGATTATGATCTCTATCTGAAATACAATTCAAATTCGACGAATCTGAAGGCATTCATCTCGGGGCTATTTGCTCAAGTGGCCACCCTCTATGCGGCCGAAGGGATTCCGATTGAGTTGGCTGAAATCCAGACCTTTACCGCTCCCGATCCTTGGGCAACCCTCACCGCCTCACAAGGATCCCTCGGGTTTCTCAACGCGTTCTCGACCTATATGTACAATAATGGCAACCCTCGCTTCACAGGTGATCTTGCGCACCTTCTGACCGCGCGCTCCTTGAACCTGGGAGGAATCGCTGCCACCGGAGTCCTCTGTAGGCCAGATTGGTCCTATGGATTTGATAACATCTACAATTTCTACAGTTCGGCTCCCACCTACTCCTGGAGCGTTTATGTCCTCACACATGAACTTGGCCACAACTTCGGTAGCAAACATACCCACGCGTGCGCATGGACCGTCAATGGAGTCAGCATGCAAGCCCTAGACGGGTGCTACACTCCGGAGGGCACCTGTGCGCAGCCGGCGATGACCACTGCCAAGGGCACCCTCATGAGCTACTGTCACCTCACTGCAAATGGCATCGACTTTAACAAGGGATTCGGCCCGCAGCCCGGAGACCTGATCCGTACGATGTATGCCAACTCCTATTGCTTGCGACAGGGAACGCCGACCCCGACTCCGATTCCTACACCCACCCCCTCCCCGACTCCGAAAACCACCCCTACGCCTTCGCCCACTCCCAATTCCACTCCTACGCCATCCCCAAAACCATCCGCTACCCCCACTGCGTCCCCGTCCGCAAGCCCCTCATCCAGTCCTGTGCCTCGTCCTACTGCCTCCCCAACAGGCACCCCCAATTCAAGTGCGGTCTCCTTCGAGTTTGATTCGAGCCTCACTCAAGGAGCAATCGCCTCTTGGACTTCTGTGCCGCTCACCCTCTCTGTGACCCAACCATCTCAAGTTTCGAAGATCGAGTACTTCGTCAACTCAACCGCGGTTTGTTCCACGATTCCAGCCACCGGAGTCTGCTCGATCAGTCTCCTCACTCGAACCAAAACCTACTCGATCAAAGTTCGCATCACGACCACCGGCGGGACTACGGTCGAAAAAACCTTGAGTCTACGAGGTCAATGAGATGAACTCTTCACGCTACCTCTGCATTTGGACCATTTGCCTGACCCTCCTCGCAGGATGCGCGAGAATCGAGGAACCCATTCAGACGGCCCTTTCAGCCATCACTCGGTGTGAAGAAAAAACCGAGTATCGATTCGCACTCAGCTCAGTCTCGAACCCGCTGGCGAACTTCAGTGCCACCCTGGTCGGGGGAACCTCTTCTCGAATCTCAGGAACCTGCGAGCCCGCAACTCCGCCCGCGACCTCTACATTGGTCCCGGAACATTCGATCACTCGCTCTTCGAGCGACCTTACGGTCAAAGTCGGGACTGAATCAGTCCTCGCGCTGAAGATCTCGGGTACTTCGCTGAGTGGAACCATTCAAGACAGCTGCAAAAACGGCAACCGAGCCGTACACACGATCGAGTCGGGAGTCATTTCATCATCTCCAAAAGAGATGCGAATCACGGTGGCTACCCGGGTGGACCTGCGCTCGTGTCCTTGAATGAACCAGGCCCGTGACTATTTCGATTTCTCGAATTCATTCAAGGCCTCTTCGAGCACCTTGAACGCCGATTCGATCGGCTGCGAGTTTCCGAGATCTACCCCCGCGAGCTTCAAGGTATCCAAAGGATCGCGCGATGAGCCCGACTTCAAAAACTCGAGGTAGCGATCGCGAACTCCAAGATCTCCTTCGTAGATTTTCTTGGCGAAGTATTGGGCTGCTGCGAAGCTCGTAGAATATTTATAAACGTAGAAGTTGTAGTAAAAGTGCGGGATACGGGTCCACTCGTACTTGACGAGGTCATGCATGACCATTTCAGGCCCATAATACTTTGCCTGAATTTTTGCATAGGCTTCTGACAGCGATTGCGCAGTCAAAGGAATTCCTTGCTCGGCCATCGCATGAATATCTCGTTCAAACTCCGCGAACTGAACCTGCCGGAACAGGGTTCCACGGAACTGCGTGAAGAGATGATCCAACAAATAAAGCTTCATCTCCTTACTGTCGGCGCGCTCATTCAAATAAAAGTGAAGAAGCATTTCGTTCGTGGTCGAAGCAACCTCTGCGAGAAAAATTGGATAATTCGCAGTTGGATACGGTTGATAGCGATTGGAGTAATACGAATGCAGGGAATGCCCAAGTTCGTGGGCGAGCGTGAATGTGCTATTCAGATTGTTCTTATGATTGAGCAGAATGTAGGGCTTCGAGGTGTACATTCCTCCTGAATAAGCGCCACCCCGCTTCCCGGGAGTATAGAACACATCGATCCAGCGTTCCTGGAACGCCAACTCAAGCGTCTTCGCATAGTCCTCGCCCAAGGGCTTCACCGCTTCCGCAACCATCCGGCACCCTTGATCATAAGGAATGTCGACTTTTGCAGGCTTTACCATCGGATAAAAAATATCATAGAGCTGCATCTCAGGAAGCTTGAGCTCGCGCTTCTTGAGCGATACCCATCGATGCAGGAGCGGCAAATGGCGATGCACGGTATCGATCAATCCATTATAAACGCCCACGGGAATCTGATCAGAAAAGAGGCTTGCTTCAATCGCACTCGGGAACCGTCGGACCTTCGCATAGAAGACCTGTTTCTTGACATGGGCATCGATGGTTGCAGCAAAGGTGTTTTGATATTGCGCATAGGCGCCGAAATAGGTCTCAAACGCGTTTTTTCGAAGAACCCGGTCTGGAGATTCCAGGCAAGCACTATAAGTCGCATGGTTGAGTTCATGCTCTTTTCCGTCTGCATCTTTTGCAGCGGGAATCTTCATGTCGGCATTCTCGAGCAGGCTAAAAGCCTTGTACGCGCCTCCGAGCGGCTCTGAAGCGAGCGAAAGGATCTCCTCGACCTCGGCACTGCGCTGATGCGGCTGGGAGCGAATGAGCAACTCGATTCGACGGGCGTAGTGAACCAGAACCGCATCCGCATGAAATTTCTTCAAGATCTCGATTGGGGTTTCCAAAAGTTCAGGATCCATCCAAGAAAGCCTTGCGCCGGCATCCGCTGCCTTGGACCGGATGCGGTCGACCCGCCCCAGATTTTCTGAATTGCGGGTGTCCTCGTCCGAAAGGTGATGGGCATACGAATAGAGCCGTTCAATCAAAAGATCGAGTTTCGACTGCTCCTCAAATGCCTGATGCAGAACCTTGGCCGATTCGGCGAGACGCCCCTTGAAGAGCTCAACGGCGCGGACTGCCGCTTCGATCTTTTCGAAGTCCGACTCCCAATCCTTCGAAGAGGCGTAAATCAGATTTAGGTTCCATTTGTATTTTTCAGGGATAGCTTCGCGCGACTTGTATTGATCCATTCCACGGATCATAGCAAAAAGCGGGGATGGAATTCAGAGTCATTTTTTTGATTGAATCGAAATCATCGAATACTGGCGCGAGTCCCGATCCCCTCGCCGGTAGCTGAAGTATTTCGGGACGGCGTCAATCCGAGTACAAAAGGTGCAGTCTGGGTGAATCGACGCTATTTCGACGCCAAGCCCGATGAGGCGCGACTTCAGAACCGCCACCAAGTCCAGCTTGCCCGGGAGGGGCTCGAGCACCGATCGGGGAATCTCACGAAAGGTGCTTTCGAACCTTTCCAAGAGATCCTCACCCACCGAATAGCAGCACGAGCGAATCGAGGGTCCGATTCGTGCCACCCAGTTTTTGGGATGACTCAATTCAAGCAGAATGGCGGGGTCGCAGGCAAGATTCTGAAAGAAGACGTCGATGATTTTGGCCTCAGTTCCACGCCAGCCTGCATGCAGGGCCGCAACGGCTGTGCCCTCGCGATGCTCCAGAAGGACTGGCACGCAGTCGGCTGTCACCACGGCAATCGGAAGATCAGGCACCCGGGTCCAAATCGCATCGACCTCACCCAAGTCCTGTCGGGCCTCGCTGACCTCAGCGACCGCAACCCCGTGAACCTGGCGCCACCGCGGCCTACACTCTTTCCAAACCGCTTCAGAGATGAGCCCAATGGGTTCGAGTGCGTTTCCAAAGTGATGGCTCACAACCCGAGGACGCTCCATTTGCATCAATGATCGTGCGCCTCGGATTCGCGCTCTTCTTCAACCTCTGGAGATCTTATGGAATCCGGGAATGTGAGCTCCAACTGAATGCGGGGCTCAGGGTTGATTCGCTGACCGAGAGTGATGTTTTTAAGAAAGCCATCCCCGAGACAGGCGACCCCTCCTGCGAAATGGATTCCATCCAGATTGATTTTATGCAAATCCTCCGCTCTTACCCTGCGATGATGGGGCTTGATGCTACCCCCGGGTGCTCCCGATGTCGCCATGGGATTCCACTGGTACTCTTGCCTGACCAGGGTACCGCGGGCAAACATGATCCCTGGAACCATGGCGCTCCTCTGATCGTAATCATCATGGTCAAGACCGAGACCGTGTCCGAATTCATGCGCGGCCGTGGTGGAGCGACCCAAATCATCGCTCGTGAAAAAAGTTCCGAACCTTCCAGACATGGCGTAGAATGATCGATCCCCGTCCTGCGCAGGATTCTCAATTTCAACAAAGTTCTCGGCGCAGGAACCTGAATCCGGATGTCGACGAACCGAATCGAGCACCTGATAGATCATGAATTTCGCGCGATATTCACGCCCCCGGTAGCGAACCGTTCCCCTCGACTCGTTCCAGAGACTCGAAATCTCCTGGCTCGAGACCCGAGCCAGCTCTGGAGTCATCGCCCTGCCCCGATAGACCAGCTGGGTGATGAAGGTGATTTCACGTTTGGCTTCATTTTTCACCAAAAGCGCCGATCCTTCTGAAAAAGTGGGGACAGTCAGGGTAGCAAGGGCGAATCCATGGATCAACGATTTCAATTTCATGAGTTGGAAGCTATTCCGCACCTTGGCTTTTGTCAATTAAATTTATTTACTATATTAAAACTCGAACTCGCTCACGAGCCCCAGGTGATCCGAGAGGGAATCCCAGGGGCTCCCAGAAAGGCGCCTGGCCGACTCGATCCCCAGATCCCGAACATAGATCCGATCGAGCTTCAGGACCGGAAAGGCCGACGGGTACGTTCGGGCATGCTCCCCGAAATGCCGGAAATGAGCCTCCACCAAACCCAATTCCTTTGAAAACCGCTCACTCAGCTCTTCGGCCCAATCATTGAAGTCGCCCGCAAGAATCAAGGGCTCGTTCGGCTTGACCCGCGTCCGGATCAACTCAAGCAATCGGTCTGCCTGCCGGTTTCTGCCCACCGAAAGCAAATCCAGGTGAGCGGTCATCACATGAATCCTTCGCCCCTTCCACTCGGGAGCGCTGATCACTCCATGAAGCACTCCGCGCCGCTCGAAGCGATGATTCGAAATGTCGAAATTCTCGTACTCAAGAAACGGGAACTGACTCAGGATCGCATTGCCGTGATGACCATTCGAATAGACCGCGTTTTTTCCATAGGCATAATGTTGCCAAATCTGATCTGCAATCATCTCGAACTGGGGACGGCGCGCATGCTTGCTATGCTGCCCCAGCACTTCCTGAAGGCAGAGAATATCAACTCCGTGATCTTTGATCTCTTGCTTCAGTTCCTCGAGGATGGATCTTCGATTGAATAGCGAGAACCCTTTGTGAATGTTCAGGGTCATGATCTTGATCTTCATGCGTAAAACCTAAAAAAATGAAGTGCCCACTGAATGATTCTCGAGATCCGGGAAAATCGAATCTTCGAGTACTCAAGCTCTCTGGATCCCGCGAGGTCCTTTTCGAATTGAGCCGCCAAGGTCATCTTGGAGGTTCCTTGATGCAAAACGACATCGACCTCCAGATCGTGAACGAGACTCCGATGATTCAAATTGGTCGATCCGACCATCACCCAATCGTCGATCAAGATGGTTTTTGCATGAAGGAAGGACTGCTCGTATTCGAACACCCGGACGCCACTTGAAAGCAGAGTGCGATAAAACGCCTCAGCCATCCACTTCATGAAAACATGATCCGGGTGCGCCGGCAAAATGAGCCGCACATCCAGTCCTTCGAGTCCGGCGCGGCAAAGCGATCTGAGAATGAAAAACGGAGGCACAAAATAGGCATTGGTGATCCAGATCCTTTGCTTCGCCTCCCGGATGCGCCGAATGAGATCCTGATGGTGAGTCCTTCGAAGCTTCTTGTTTTCATTGAGGCGGACCCATCCCATTCTTGTCCTTCTGGGAATCCGCGAACCATTGCGGTTCCAGATCCGCTCGAAGGCATCCGTCAGGAGCCCAATCGGTCCTCCCTTGAGGCGAACTCCGGTGTCCCGATTCTTCTCATCGGTAATGTTGAAACTTCCGATGAATGCGGTCTCATGATCGATCAGGCAAAGCTTCCGGTGAAGCCGCTTGTTGATATGAGAGTAGCCGATCCCGAAAAACGAAAAGGGGTGATAGACTCGAAACTGAACCCGAGACCCCTGGAGTATCTTCTTTATTCCATCTTGGGTGAACCAAGTCCCCATTCCATCCACCAACACGCGCACTCGGACACCCCGGGTTGCTGATGTCATCAAGGCCTCCAGGACTTTCTTTCCCACCCCATCCATTTCAAAAATATAGGACTCGAGCTCGATGGAATGCCGGGCGCTTGCGATCGCTGAAATGAGCGCCGCGAAGTAAGGCTTTTGTTCAAAAAAAATCTCTTCTTCGGCCCAGGACCGAGACTTCATGCCGGGACCCTTATCTCAAAACTCACCGAGCTTTGCCAGCGGGGGCTTGACGAAGCGATTTGTCTTTTCCCGCGCTGCATCGGTCAGCTCCCGGTTCAGGCAAGGTCAGGCGGCCATCGGTTGCGACCTTGCCTCCGAGATAGGTGGCAACGCGTCTTGCCACCGTCTTCGACTGCGGATCCACTTTGGGATCAGAAAATAACCATTGAAGAATGGACCAGCGATCCGAGGGGCAGAGCTCGAGCATGCTGTTCAAGGCCGTGACCCGCAGGGCCACGAACTCTGAACGCACATCCTGAGAAAATCTCTTTCGAAGGAAATCCGAACGAACCCGAACCAAGTACCGATAGAGCGTGGGCAGCATCTCTTTAGGCGTGGTGGGATCCGCGAAGGCCGCCTGCAGACGATCCATGCTCGCCGAATCAGTGGGTGACATTCGAAGAAGTGTTTTCAAGGCAAACGCGATTGCGGCATTATCTGACTTCCCCGAAGCATCTGCCTTCGAATCAAGCGCCTTTAGAATCTCTTTCAGATGCTCCTCTTTTTCTGGCCCCTGGGTAACGCCATAAAGCCCCCCATGGATCAAAAGCTCTTCGCGGGGGGATTTCGATGCATTCACTCGAGCATGAGCAAGGACTTCGGAACGCTTGGGATCGGCCGACTTGGTCAATGCCGTGAGCGCAGCCACTCTGACGGACTCATCTGAGTCCGAAACCAAACGATTCATGGCTTCGAGCGATTCCCCCTTCAGGCCGCTCATGGCCAGAGCCTCGGCAACCGCGCTTCGAATCTGGGGGCGTGAGTCACTCACGCGCTTCAGGGCTTCCGACTGACCTTCTGGAAGTCGATAGCTGTTGAGCCGGTACAAGGCGATCGCCACCTGCTGAACAGGAGTATCCGAGTCTTCACCCCTCAGGGTATCGTAGTCCCGCTTCAGAATTGGATTCGACCTGAGCGCTTTAGAAATACCAAAATGGGAATGCCAAGCCCAATAGGCGGCGCCTCCCCCCAACACCAAGATTACCGGAATCAGAAACTTCAGTTGCGCAAGAAGGGTTTTCATTCATGCAGAGCTTAGCGATGGATCGGGGACTAGGCAACCCCAACACCCCGCAAAATTCGGGCATCCTAGGGGTTTAGAGAAAAACCGACCGAAAGGTGTCATTGAAGAATAACTCCCACCCGGGAGGCTCATGGAAGAGAGTCGTGGGAATCGGTTTCCAGTCTTCGTTTCTGCAGGATTCCTCCCACAAAAACCAGCATGGATAGACCGACCAGAATTGCACCGAATGCCGCCAGCGATAGCGAGTACCCATCCCTGAGTCGCGCATCGAACAACAGGGTCCCGAAGCCGAAGAGATAAAGAACCAAGGCGATTGAAAACATAACGCCCCCTTTTCGATCCGGACCCTACCTCATGCTCTCTGCATCAGGGTAAGTAGATTTTCTTCAGGTGAGCCGAACTCCTCGCCAGATTCTTGCGTCCCAGAGGTAGTGCGTAAAATTAATCGAAATAAATACCAAAATCATTTCAGGCAAGCCCGCGATCAGGGCAAGGCCAAAACTGAGGAGATAGGGAAACACCAGGACTCTTGCCGATCGCTCTACCCGGATCATCAAAAGAAGATACTGAAAATTATGCAGAACATTGATCATGAACCAGACCGATGTGAAGTTTTTGCTGAAACCGAACAGTGCGACATTCATCACAAAATGAAAAGCCGCATGCCGCCATCGCTCCTTGGGACGAAACAAAAGCACCCCTGCCATCCAACTCAAAAGCAAAAGAAAGGTAACCCATTCCGGAAACTGAACTGGCAGAGGATTCCTGACCGCGAACCCGAAAAAATTGATGGGCCCCTTCGAGAGCGCGCCCAGGACCGAGATCATCGCGACCGCCGGATAAAACACCGTTTCTAAAGCATTCCTACCCGGGCTCGAACTAGCGATTCGGGAGAATCCATAATTTTGGCGCGAGTAATGGAACTGCTGAGCAAAGAAGTATGCGATCACGAGAAAACTCAAATCCGAGGTCCTTTTGAAGGCAATGCAAAGGAGCAAGAATGCGGCAAACACCAGAATCGCAAGCACGCCGCGTCCGGGAGTTCTCAGATCGCCCCTAAAGAAGGTCGAAAGGGTATGGGGAACGGAGAGCAGCCAAATGTTCAAGAAGGCGAGCTTTTGAAGATCCACCCATCCGGCCAAAGCGAGAATCGCCGAGAGAGCCGCTACGGCAAGTGATGTCGCCATCAAACTTCGGAGTGTCGTAGCCATTGAACTCCCTCAGGACATGAATGGGGGATGATACTGATTCTGCTGCGGCATAATCGGGATCGGGCTGTAAGGATTGCAGGTCGGGCAATAATTTCCCGGGCCGTACGGAGAGGGAAAGTGCGGCATGAAATAATTCGAAGGTGGGAATCCTGGGAACGGCGTAAGTGAGGGGTAAAAATATGCGGGGGGAACCTGCCCCCAGGGAGTTCCGTAAAAGTTGAGATTCATCTGATAGGGATTGGAATAAGGTCCCCACATTGGATTTGGAATACCCTGGGGTTGGTAAATCGGTGTGGAATCGGCCAGATAGGAGAGATAAGCTCTCGCTCCATCCGCGCCCCAAAGCAACATGCCCCATGCGAAAAGACCTGCGAAAACGAATCGACCTGCACTTTTCATTCTGAAACTCCAATCCATGAGACACCCTCTCCTTGCTTGATTTTATCGGGAAACAGGCTGAAACCAAAGCCCTCAATCGACCATTTTGCGCCTTTGATCACGAATTCTGCGGGGTTCACGCTGACATTCCGACAAATTCCTGTCCCCACCCCACTTTCGGGTTTGAAAATCCGCCTCCGAATTGCGAGGATCTTGTTCAATAAAGGCAGGAACTCTTATGCGCGCTCAACCGGGTTTTGTTTCGAATCTTTGTTTGGTTTCCATGATCCTCATCGCTGGTGGCACCGATTCGAGTGCCGCGCCCGGGTCAAAATCGCCCAAGCCCGACTTGACCCGCTCCAAAGTAGGAAGTGTGTTTTCAGCACCTGTTGCATATGGTGAGAATCTTTACTTTGTTTCAACAACCGGGGTCCTGTACGAAGCGGATTCCACGATGAAAAAAGTCAAAAAGCTGTTCGAGGGAAAGAAGCAAAGTACCGGTGCCATCACCCTCTCAGGTGAAATGCTGGTTTGGGGCGAAGGCCTGCATGGGGATACTTCAACCGAACTCCACTCGTACGATCTTAAGAAAAAGAAACTCGGCCCAAGCTACAAAGTTGCAGGGCATGTTGAGCGTCCTGTTCTGGCATCGGGCGGTAGCCTGTATGTACCGATGGGACCGGGAGGCATTGCCCGACTCGAAAGCGAAACTGCAAAAGGCAAGACAACCGGGTCTTACAAGGAAGCCTGGAGAGTCACCCAACATGGCGCAAAACCCCT
>Ga0214923_10004341_pt1 | contig 17178 bp, 16 predicted proteins | sample LL1510_MetaG_FD_177993 | JGI IMG/M metagenome (GOLD analysis project Ga0214923, IMG submission 177993) | Freshwater microbial communities from Lake Lanier, Atlanta, Georgia, United States - LL-1510 | ecosystem: Environmental > Aquatic > Freshwater > Lake | place: USA: Georgia | collected... | reverse complement strand
AAGATTCATGATGGTATGTATGATGATGCAAATAAACCTTATTATGTTGCTAGATCAGCACAAGCCAAATTAAAAACAAATCTACCTATCATTTTGCACCATGCAGATCATATGGCAGCTCAAATTGAATTTGAACGTTGGAGAAATCAAAACAATGCAACGCCAAAAGCTGTTGCAGAAAAGTCCAAAATAACAAAAAGTAACGGATTAAAAAACTTAGCCGAGAATAATCCGGATGTACAACAATCTATAAACGATATTTTCAAAGCATTTAATCAATTTAATCAGGATTAGTATGACTATATTTTTATCATTATCATCATTAGTGTTCTTAACCGGCTTTGGTTATTTTGCATATCGAGCTTATACATTAGCCGGAATATTGGCTGATGAACAAGAATATACAGAACAAGTAGCACTAACAAATGCTTATATGTATTCAAAAATTGCAGAAGCATACAATAAAATGCAAGAAATAGATAGATTGGGTGCATTTGAAAAAGATGATGAATCAGGAACAACGTTTCAATTACTAAAGCAAACAATTGACGAATTAAAAGAAGAATTTGATGGCACGCAAGAAGAAAACTAGTAATAACTATTTTACAAAAATAACGGATATTGCAATATCTGCATATAATAAAACGGATATTGCATCTAAACGAGAAAAGATATATAGAAGATTTATATACCCAGCTTTTATGAAGTTAGCTGAAAATTTAATTAATAAGGTTAAACCTACTTATATTGATTCTTCATTTAATGATTTGCAAACCGATTTAGTTACGTTTTTAACGGCACGATTAGATAAATTTAATCCAGAAGCCGGCAAAGCATATTCATATTATACCAGAACATCATTTAACTATTTAATTGCAGAAAATCAAAAAGCATACACTAAATTAAAAGCAGATTCGTTGGAAATTAATATTGATGAACAACGCAATGTAATGGCAGAAATTCACAATGATGAGATGCAAGAAACATTGCAAGAATTTATGAATGCATACATTGAGTATTGTTATGATAATTTGAATTATATTTTTTCTAATCCTACAGATATACATGTTGCAGACTCAATTCTTCATATATTTGAAACTCGGGAGAACATAGAAAATTTCAATAAAAAGGCTCTTTATATTTTTATAAGAGAACGTACTGGTTTAGACACTACAAATATCACACGAGTTATCAAGACACTTAAACGGATTTATGAAGATAAATTTCGTGAATATGAACAACAAAACTTCATAAACTTGCCATTTTAATATTTATTATTAAAGGAAGTTATTATGGACAAAAATGATGAACTATTCAAAGGGACTAGTTTTGCTGATTTAATGTCTGATGTTTATCACAATTCGAAAAAGAAAGATAGACAAATGAATCAGCTTATTGCATCATTACAACCTCTCATAAAAAATGCATCTGATGCAACCGTTGTTATGCCTCTAATTAAAGACATATTAGATGTGTCTATAAAAAATGATGATCATCTTGTAAAATTAACAGCAATAGTTCAACGCTATATTTCTACAAAACAAACTATATCTGGTGCAGATTCTTTATTGAGTGATGATGAAAAGAAACAACTTTTGCAAATTGCAGAAACTACACTTTCTCATGAATTAGAAGATGAATTAGAAACACTTCGAGAATCCGAACAAGAACGTGTATTCAATCAGCGTATTGCGGATGTACAAAATAAATTGAACAAGGATGCATAATGATTTTAGAATGGGATGTTGCAGAAGTTTTAGATTATGATCGTACATATACACATAAAGACGCTGCTGGCAATGATCGTTTATTTACCTTAAAGGTAAGGAGTTGTAGTACTAAATATAATAGCAAAGACTTCTTATATCCAAAACCTGCTAATTTAAGCTTAAAAAAACTTCCATTAGTTGGTGAGTTTATTTTAATGTTTAAAACATTGAATGAAGTTTCTGATCACAATAATTGGCGTACGCAATGGTATTATTTAACAACAATTGATGTACATTCATCATTTAATGAAAACCAATTACCAGGTGTTTCTGCAAATTTAACTGATTCTGAGATTGCTAATATTCAACCCGGAAAAACATTTAAACGTGCTTCGGTTTCTCCATTGCAACCATATGAAGGTGATGTTTTATTTCAAAGTAGATTTAATTCTAGTATTAGATTAGGTAGTACGGTAACTACATCTGAACTAAATAATGAGTATTATTCAGTATTACCTAATTGGATATCTACAACCCAATCAGCTACAAATGATCCGTTGATTGTTTTATCTAATGGTCGAACTGCAAAAAAGAATAAAGAATTCGTAGTAGAAAATCCAAATACAGATGCATCTTCTTTATACTTGACAAGTACGCAGACCATACAATTGGATTTAAATAAACAACTAACTGAAAAATTTAAAACACCTAATGGTTCACAGTTTATAGGTTGTGCTGATAGAATTATTCTTAGCGCCAAAAAAGATATTGCCATTGTGCATTCAGAACGTGCTGTTATAATACAAACACCAGGTGAAGTATTAATTGGAGGAGATGATGCAACACAACCAATACCGCATGGTTATGTTTTAGAAAATATACTTCAAAACATAATTTGTGCAATACAAGCTGGTTGTACGGATGCAGCGGGGGGTATAGCTATAACAAATGGAATAGCTGATTTGCAAGAAGCACAAAGATTACTTAATACTGAATTAAATAGTAAAAAATACAAAATTAAACTTACATAAGCATGGCCGTACCACCACCATTTGATCGATTAACAGTATTGCCCGGAAAGGCAGTAAATAAAGTAACAGCTGCATTAAATAAACTGATTAACTATTTAAAAAAACTAATCAATCGTTTACGCGAAAAAGCTGGTTTAATATCAAGTAATACAAAATGCAATGATCCTAAAATTGCCGAATTAAAACAACTTTTAGAAAAAATTAAGTCTGTAATTGATCGAGTTAGGAATGTATTGGTAGTTGCAACAACAATTGTAACGGTTTTGCAAGTTTCTATAACAATTGCATCTACTTCATTAAATGCATCTTTACTAATACCAATTCCTACCCCACCATCGGCTGCTCAAGTCGTTAATGTATTAAATACGCTAATAACTAATATTATTTCCGTTGTTAAACAATTGTCAATAACATTGCCGATAATTACAGCAGCTGTTGCCGGAATATCATTTGCGTTAGGTCCTGTTATTAACCTAATAGGTTCTATATGTACTAACGAAACTTTTAGTGCAGATTCTAATACAATTGAAGGCATAGCAGATGATTTAGATACTAAACTAAAAGATATCATACAACAATATCCTAGTAAATTTTATCAAACTGTTAATGTATCTGATCAAGATATAACGCAACGAGCTCAATTAATTGATGAATTGATATCTAGAAATCAAGATGTACTAACTAATCTATTAGAAGCTCCTAGTAAAGTTATTTTAGGTTCCACAACGCCAAATCCAACTGCAGGAAAAATTGGAGATTATTTTATTGATGAAGTTAATCAGTTAATTTATGGGCCTAAACAAAACGATTTAATTTGGGGAATGGGCGTAAATTACTAATCATTATATTTATAATAAAAGTATTCATATGGATTCAAAAACACTTATTAAAGCACTTAAAACTGCCGTACGTGAAGTTATAAAAGAAGAATTAACGGAAATTCTTCGTGATGGGTTACAATCTACTATTAATGAAATGGCTCAACCAAAACAAACTACTAGTACTAGAGTAACAAATAACTCAGTGCAACAACCTGCAAAAAATAAAGTACAGTTTACTGAAAATAAATGGGCGTCTGTATTAAATCAGACTGAATCTTTACGTGAACAATCATCCGTCGGGGCATTTGCACAAATGATGAATGAAGAAATGGAAACATTATCATTTTCATCACGTGATGCTGCGGGTTTTGGCGCCGTTAGGCAAAATAGTATGCCTCGTAGTGCAGCACCACAAGTAATGGAAGATCCTGAGACTGGCAAGACTTTACAAGTAGATCCTATTATTGCAAAAGCAATGACTCGAGATTATTCTGCACTCATGAGTGCAATTGATAAGAAAAAAGGTAGATAATGGGGTATCAAGTAATTCAACCATATGTTAATGTTAGTATACCTAATGCATTAGGAATTGGAATAAATTCAATTACGCCTATATATTTAACTACAGAACAAGCATTTGAAAACTTAAAAAACCTATTGTTAACTAGAATCGGCGAACGATATGTGATGCCCGATTTTGGAACTAACTTGTTGGATGTAATTTTTCAACCAAATGTTGTTGAACTTAAACAAGAAATAAATGATATTTTAACGCCGCCAATTAATCGTTGGTTGCCATATATTAATATAATTAGTATTGATACAAAAACAAATGAAGATGACCCAACATTAAATTATTATATTTCAATAACAATAAAGTTTTCAGTATCAACATATAACGCACAAAGTATAACTATAGCAGTAACAGGAACTGGCTTATTGGAAATTAATTAACAATGGAAACTAAAAAAGATATATCATATTTAGGTAAAGATTTTGGACAATTCAAAAGAAATTTAATTGAGTTTACAAAACAATACTTTCCTAATACTTATACAGATTTTAATGAATCATCTCCGGGTATGTTATTTTTAGAATTAGCTGCATATGTTGGAGACGTTTTATCATTTTATTCAGATAGTAATCTTAAAGAAACATTATTAGAACAAGCATCAGAACGAACTAATATTTATGATATAGCTAAAGGGTTAGGATATCGTCCTGCTAATTCCGTGCCAGCATATGTAACATTAGACGTATATCAATTATTACCAGCAATAGGCTCTGGCGCTAATGTAGTACCGGATTATAATTATGCATTATCTATTAAGCCTGGTTTTCAAATTAAACAAAATAATGGGTCAGCTGTATTTAGAACTTTAGATTCGGTAGATTTTACATTTTCGTCTTCGTTTGATACAACTGAAGTGACTATATATGAAACAGATGACACTACTAATTTACCTACTTATTTTTTATTAAAAAAACATGTTAAAGCAGTTTCTGGTGAGATAAAACAACAAACTTATACATTTACGCAACCAATTCCATATGATAAAATCGTATTGCCTGATTCTAATATTATAGAAATTATTTCGGTAACTGAGTCTGATGGTGATAGCTGGTATGAAGTTCCATATTTAGCTCAAGATACAATTTTTGAGTCTGTTCCTAATTTGTCAGAAAATGATCCAGAATTGTCTACATATCGGTCTTCAAGTCCTTATTTATTAAAATTAAGAAAAACTTCAAAACGTTTTATTACGAGATTACGTAGTGATAATAAATTAGAAATTCAATTCGGCGCGGGAGTATCAGACAATAACGATGAAGAAATTGTTCCAAATCCAAATAATGTAGGAAATGGATTGACAGCATTACGAAGATCAGTTGATGTCGACATTGATCCTTCAAATTTTTTATATACAAGAACATATGGCCAAGCCCCGGCTAGTACAGTATTAACAATTACTTATACAACTGGTAATGGTATATCCGATAATGTGCCTTCAAATACACTTACGCAAATTAACTTTATAGAATTTGATGATGATATTAATTCAGCTAACAATGTTTCTTTAGTAAATTTTGTAAAAAATACAGTTGCTGTTAATAATCCAGAGCCAGCTGTAGGTGCAAAAACTGCGGATTCTGCACAAGACATAAAAAATAATGCTATGGCTAATTTTGCTACACAGAATCGTTTAGTAACACGAGAAGATTATATTATTCGTGCATATTCAATGCCGGCAAAATTTGGAAGTGTTGCAAAAGCATATATTGTTCCTGATGATCAAATTGCACAGGAATCGTACGAACAGAATCGAGTTGCAAATCCATTAGCAATGAACATGTATGTTTTAGGATATAATGAAAATAAAAATTTAGTTGCACTTAATCAAGCAATAAAACAAAATTTAAAAACATATTTAGACCAATATAGAATGTTAACGGATGCTATTAATATTAAAGATGCATTTATTATTAATATAGGTATAGATTTCGAAATATCAGTTTTATCAAATTATAATAGCAATGAAACGTTATTAAAATGCGTAAATGCTGTTAGAAACATGTTTGATATTGATCGTTGGCAGATTAATCAGCCTGTAATTAAATCAGATATAACTACTACATTAGCTAATGTAAAGGGCGTTCAAAGCGTTGTAGGAGTAAAATTTTTAAATTTATATGATACTGATTTTGGATATTCTGGCAATATTTATGATTTACAATCTGCTACACGTAATGGTGTAATTTATCCTTCATTAGATCCTAGTATTTTTGAAGTTAAATTTCCTAATCAAGATATTCGCGGAAGAGTAGTAAGTTATTAATCCGCGTATATTTATACTAAAAGGATTATAATGGGCATATTATCTAATAACTTTGCACAGATTGTCCCAGGCGCACTTATCTCGGCAAGTTATGTTTCAGATATTTATGATGTTTTAATGGGAGCAGAACGCGAAGATGTAAAAATTTCTGGTTCATTAAATGTAACTGGTAGCATTTATGGTGCTGTTATAGGTACGGCTTCGTTTGCATCTACTGCATCATTTATAACAACGGCACAAACTGCTAGTTATGTATTACGTTCAATTTCATCATCATTTTCATCTACTAGTTCATTTGTTTCTGGATCAAACGTTACTGCAACATCGGGATCTATACGTTATTTAAATGTAACAACTTCTTTGATCACGCAGGGTACAGTTTTATTATATACAGCTTCACTACCAACATCAGATCCGGTTATAAACGGACAATTATGGAGAAGTGGTAGTTATTTAATGATAAGCACGGGATCGGGAAGTTAATCATGTTTAGAATATTTTATGCAGAAAAAGATGCAACACTTTATGAAGGTGCTACTACTAGTAGCGCATTGAGTCAAACAAATACCGGACTAGATGAAATTTTAGAAATAGGTAAACGTTTAGGAGATGATGGTGAAACATTATTGAAATCTAGAACTTTAGTTAAATTCGATATATCTGAAATTACGACAGTTATTCAAAAATACTCCATTAATCTTAATGCTGTTAAGTTTATACTGCAACTTTATACAACTCATGCAAAAAATTTACCAGCTAATTTTACTTTAGAATCTCGTTTAGTTGCACAGCCATGGATTAATGGAACGGGATATCAATCAGCAAATCCTATTATATCTGATGGCGTACAATGGGCAAAGCCGATGGCATCTTGGTCATTAGATTCACAAGTAGGGAATCTTTGGATATCTAGCTCACAACAAATACAAGTAGCAGGTACATCTTTATATGTATCTGGTTCAGGTCGGGGTGGTAGTTGGTTATGGCAATCTGGAAGTGGAAATTTTAATACATCTTCATTTGATTCATCATATTTTTATCAACCCGGAGTAAATTTATCAGAACCATTTATTTATCGTCCTACGGACATTTATATGGATGTTACTGATGCTGTAAAAATATGGATATCTGGCAGCGGCGGACAAACTATAGAAAATAACGGCTTTATTTTGAAGTTTTCTGATGCAAATGAATCGGATTCTGCAGTAACCGGTTATATTCGATATTTTAGCCGAGAAACCCATACAATCTATGTTCCTAGATTAACTATGTTATGGGATAATAGCACTTTTACAACAGGATCTTTAACCGAGGTAGATACAGAGTCATATGTAACATATACTAAAGTTAAACCGCAGTATAAAGACACGGAAATTGCTAAATTAAGAATTTATGCTCGAGATAAATACCCTAGAAAATCTCCTACTAATTTATTTCCAACGCAAACGATAAAATATTTACCAACTACTACATATTATGCAATACGGGATGCTGCTACAGATGAATACATAATTCCGTTTGATAATATTTATAATAAAGTAAGTTGCGATAGCACAAGCAATTTCATTTATATTGATATGAATAGTTTTATGCCAGAACGATATTATCGCGTAGAACTAAAAATCGTAGATGGAATTGTAGAAGATTATATCGATGACGAAATTTATTTTAAAGTAGTTAGGTAATGGCAAAACGTTTAATTCAATTCAATCTGGAAGAGTCAATTCAGAATCAATCTTTAGCTGACGATGTAAATTTACAGCAAATTACTTACTATGACAAAAATGGTATAACTGCAATTTCTAACAATCAAAATGTAGTGCCTAGAGATGAAGCGGGTAATGTTGCATTGCAAGATGGTGTCGAATCTAATCCGTTATTGATAATTGAACCAATTTCTTTAAAAATTACCAATCGATCAGCATTAAGAATTTTAGATACGCAATTTAATTATTTTAAATTTCCAGCAAAAATTGATGTATCTGAAGAACCTGATTTAGATTTAGATTTAGGTTTGGATATCGATGTATCTAGTTTAGAATCAAATTTAATTGATCCGGTTTATGCACGTTATAAACCATCTGAAGATCGTAGAATTCTTACAGGTGATGTTAACCGTCCAGGAGCTGAACGATTTAGTGGCATCTTAATGGATGAAGTGGTAGATGGATTGCCGCAGAAAAATACTAATGGATATTTTATAACTAAAGAAATTAAAAATGCAGGAACGGATTTACGTTTTAGAATTAAACTACAACATAAATATCAAGCTGATACGCCAGCATATGGTACTAGTTATTTTTCTTTGATACTTAATTCGCCGGACCGAGGTGTTGAACGACAATGGAAAGGTCCATTTGCAAATAATTCAATTTCAAATCCTGATGTATTTGGTTCTATTGGACAATACGATATTCAGACTTTAAGTTTAGATTTAGTTATACCAAACGACGAATTTGAAATAGGAGATACTATTTCTATAGGAGCATTTGCTGGTCAAAACGTTGACTCTCAATATCATTTTATTATTGCAGATCAATCATATTGGGTTATAACAGATGCTAATAAAAACGTAGATGATTGGAATCAAGAACTTAGCTAATGTTAACACAATATAAAAATATCAACGATTTACAATTTGGGAAATCATTTTCTGCAGTACGATTTGGTGCTAGTGACTTAGTTTCATATAGTAGAGATTTAAAATACTATGCGAATGATAATATTTTAAAAGAAACTACCGATCGTAGAATTGAATTGCATTTATATTCTAATGATACGTGGATTACTGGTAATCATAAAATTTCAACTACAAAAATCATTCCAACATACATAGATAAAATAACAAATCAACAGATTAATATTACAAATCCTATTGCAATTAATTTATATGATGAGTTAAAGAATCTAAATATAACAGCTGGAACTTTTACAGTTGCTATTAATTTCTTTGAAAATTTAATAGGTAGTTTTGAACAACAACATCTAGTAATTGATGAAATTTCTACAGATAGAACCGAAATACGTTTACGTGCTATCGATCCAGATAATGTAGAATTTTTAAAACAAATTACCAATTTTATTCAGACTGTAAATCAAACTGACTCTGAATTTTATACATCGTATTTACTAAACTTTAGTCGAAATCAATGTTTTCTATTTGTTAATAGTGTAGTTGTTGGAGAATATGTTTACGTAAAATTATATGAGCCATTACCTACTCAGTATGATGTTAATTTTAAATGTTGGATAGTTGAAGAACAAAAACCAACGTATATTGATACAGTTAACATACAAACTAAAGTTGAAGCAAGAAAATTTAATAAATTAGCAAATCCTAATTGGCAAGCAAATTCTTTATTTAATACTTCTACGGATACTGGATTAAAAAGCTGGAATGACTTATTAGCTGCTTCAACACAAACATCGCAACAAATTATTGATTCATACTTCTCTGGTAGTTTGTCAGGTATTAAATTGAATATTGATTATTCAGATTTTAATAACTTTATATTTTATAGCTCTGCTACAGAACGTTTAAAAAACTTTAGATATAAATTACAGCTTTTAGAATATTATACTTCACAAAGTTTAGTTTTACAAGCTATATCTGGTAGTACATCTACAACTAATCAGCAAGATTTATCCTTACTTTCAAATAATTTAATAGGAGGATTTGATGATTTTGAAAAATATTTATATTATCATTCTTCATCTAAATTATCTACATATGATATACCAGCAGAATTACCATATGTTACAGAATTAACAGGAAGTTATATAACTCCGGTACCGAAAAGTACATCATCATATCCATACTCTTTATACTCAATAACTAGTTCAAATTTTATATCTTGGTTTGATGGAGTATATGCATCAGCTTCATTTTATGATACTAATAATATTAATTCATTATATTATGCGATTCCGGAATATATTCGAATAAATCAAAATAATTCAAATACTACTTTATTTGTTAATATGTTAGGTCATCATTATGATATATTGTATACGTATATCAATCATATGACTAAAATTAACAAACGAGAAGAAAATCCAAAATTGGGTATGCCGAATGAATTGTTATATTCTGTAGCTAAACAGTTTGGATGGAATTTAACGGATGGAAATCAAGGCCAAGATTTATGGACATATGTATTAGGTACTGATTCAACAGGAATACCATTAACGGGTTCGAATAGTGTCGGAGATCCATCTGTACCGGGCAAAAATCAAACTTATACAATATGGCGTAGAATTGTTAATAATTTGCCGTTATTACTTAAATCTAAAGGTACTAAACGAAGTGTAAGAGCATTACTTTCTTGTTATGGAATTCCACAAAGTTTAATAAGTATTAACGAATATGGCGGTCCTAGAATAGAACGTGCTCCTATATATGAAAAATTAAATTTTGATTATGCTTTAGATTTGAGTAGCAGTGCTGCAGGTACTGTTACGGTTAATTACTCACAGTCAATTAATAGTGTAGAACTTCGTTTTAGACCAGACAATGTAATTACTAATCCTTTGATACCAAATACAATGAACTTGTTCACAGTAGGCTCTAATACAGTAACATTAGATTTTAGTAGTGGTACTAAAGGAGTATTACAAATTAATGGAACTGGTTCGTCAGAACTGGAATTATATAATGATGAGTGGGTTACTGCATTATTAAGAACTTCTGGACCGGCTTTAGAGATTGTTGCTAAAAAATCTAAATATGGAAAAATCGTAGCAGCAGTATCAGCTTCAGCTACATCATCATTCGATTTATCCGGGTCAATCATACTAGGTGGTAATACCGGCGGAAGTAGATTTGTAGGACAATTGCAAGAATTGAGATTATGGTCATCTAGTTTGCAAGATTCTGCATTTAATAATCATGTTAAAGCCCCCGGCGCATATGATGGCAACGTTGATGCATATTCTGAATTGATTTATAGATTGCCACTTAACCAAAAAATAAATCATGCACAGACTGCAAGTTTATCAGGAATACAGCCAGTATCATCCAGCATTTCTGCTTCATTTATGGGTTGGTCATTAGCAACACCTTATGATTCAATTGAAGAAACATATTACTATGATGCAATATCATTAGGAGCTGGCACATTTGATGACAATAAAATACGATTGGAAGATAATGGGTTAATTGGTACATTGGATGTTAAAACTAGAGCAGAACGTAGTCAGTTTGACCGTGCACCGTTAGACAGCAAAAAATTAGGTGTATATTTTTCTCCACAAACAATGATTGATGAAGACATTATTGCACAATTGGGTTTTGTTAGTTTAGATGAATATATTGGAGATCCGGGGTCGACTCAATCAAAATCATATCCAGAATTAATTCGAGTTGCAAACGATTATTGGAAAAAATATCAAACGAGAAATGATATCAATGCATACGTCAAAATGTTTACATTGTTTGACTTATCATTTTTTAAACAATTAGAACAACTTCTTCCAGCACGAGCCGATAAAATTACTGGATTATTGATTCAGCCTAATATCTTGGAACGAAGCAAAGATACGATACTGCCTACTATCAAGCGATATGATTCTGCATATTCCGCATTAATAACAAATACTCAAATTACAGCATCTGGAGATTATTTGCAGTATTTGGGTGCAATTGATGGTAACATATTGTCAATTACAGCGCAAGATGATGATCAATGGCAAATGTATTTAACTGCATCTCAAGCAGAAAAATACGATGGCGTTGCATATTCATATGAATATTTAATAAGATCTGGTAGTACATATATTACCGCATCATCACCGTATTGGTTAAGTGAAGGTTTATGTCCTGCAATAACTGGTAGTATGAGATCAGAATTTACACGATATAAAATTATATTAAATTCTACGGCTAGTTACGTTGCGTCACAAATTAGCGACTTTTTACCGGTAGGTATTGACAATCAACGTTATTCTGGTACTAAAATGTCTTCGCCTGGATTCAATGTAGCATCTACACAGACAGTCGACGGCGGGCCGGTGGTAGAATGGAGAACAGCAAATCCAAATCAATTAATATATCAAACAAATGGAGAACAAGGCAGTTTTAGACTAGCATAAATTCTTCAATCATTATATTTATATAAAATTAAGGTAAATAACTATGGGATACTTAGATAATTCTAGTGTTACAGTCGACGCAATTTTAACATTGAAAGGTCGCGAATTATTAGCAAAAGGCGGAAATGCATTTCAAATTACGCAATTTGCATTAGGTGATGATGAAATTGATTATTCATTATGGAATCCGGATCATCCACTTGGAACAGAATATTATGGTACTATTATTGAAAATATGCCAGTAACTGAAGCAATTCCGGATGAAACTCAGGCGTTAAAATATAAATTGGTAACATTGCCAAAACAAACAACTAATATACCTGTTGTTACAGTAGGAAATACTTCAATAACGCTTCGTGCTTCTGGCGATAGTACTGTAATATCTCCTAATACAAGCAATTTTCAAGGTGGTAATGCTAATTTAGGATATACTGCAATTCTTTCTGATTCGACAGTATGTGATATTCAAGTTACTAGAGCATTACAAAATTCCGTACTTCCAACTACTCCTCGTTTTATTGGAGATAATGAAGATGCACAAAGTGTTGCAGTAGCAGGATTTGAATTTAAACTAGTTGCTAAAACGCAACTTATTGAAGATAAAACTGCGACAGTAACTATAATTGGTAATGAAACGGGCGGAAGTGTAACATTAACAGTAACAGTTAAAAAAGCAACAACTGCAACTTTATAATAGGTTAAAAAATGAATTATAAAAAATTAAAACAACAACCAAGACAAGGCGCCGTACCTAGAAGGAATCTACCTAATCTATCATCGATTTCACAACTTGTACGAGAAAATCAACAGCTATCACAAGAAAATCAAGTTTTATCAACAACTAATAATGGCGTTACGGAACAAGTACGCCAATTGGCTCAACAACTTGCTAATCAGATTGTTGCTGAACAACAACAATCTCAAATATTAGCTCGTAATGGTAGAACATATACGAAGTTTGACCCTGTTAATGATATTATTGGAAACCAAACGGAAACAGTAACAGCTGGATTATGGTCAGATAATGTAGCTAGTTTAGAAACATTTTTTACTAGTTCAACTCAAACTACAACTCAACGACGTTATTATGTTGATGTATTACATAAAGCACCTGCAGAAACTGGTTCTGCAGTACAATTTTCATTAGCATTCGGCCATGCATTAGGAAGTGGATCTGATTCACAAGGTCAACTTAATGATTCTCCTAGCAAAGCAATTTATTCACAATATCGACAACTTTTACTTAATCCAACAGATACACGTTTTACGACAGCCGGTTCTGGAAGTACTGATTATGTATATGTGATCAATTTTAAACGTAATCGATTAAAAGAACGTTTAGATGCAGGAAATTGGGAATTGCCGTTACGTACAATTTCTGGTTCTAGACCAACAAATGCAACTGGTAGTATTGTAGTTTCTGGATCTAAAATTATTACATTGATTGATGATTCATCTATTTCATCTGCTACTATAGGTGATTCTGGTAAAGTTTATAACATTGTATCGGGGTCAATTAATAGTGGCGTATTTAATTCTACTGCACCGATATATTATGGATTAGCTTATCCAGATTATGGTACATTAATATTAGATGGTAAAATGTTAGATCAACAATTACGTTTTCAAACTAATACCGGTTCTAGCTCAGAAGGAAATAATCATTTTGCACTTTTCCACTCTATTTCAGGCTCTGCATTAATAACAAATCCAGCAACATCTGATCCATATGGTTTCTTAGCACGTAATTCGGAAAAAGTAACAAGCACACATTATTTTGTAAGAGTAAAAAATGCAGAATATAATTTTTCAAATAATCCTTCATATGTTACAGGTAGTGTTGGTCAACTTGCACAATCAACATTTATTAGTGATCCGAAAACATATATTACTACGGTTGGATTATATAATGATCGTCAAGAATTATTAGCAGTAGCTAAACTGTCAAAACCATTATTAAAATCATTTCAACGAGAAGCTCTTATAAGAGTAAAACTTGATTTCTAAAAAATAACATAATTTGAGCCCGTTATATTTATATGTATAACGGGTTTTTACTATATGGCTGAATCTAGAATGTCTTATGATGAAATTGATTATGTAGGAATATATCCTACTGTATTTAAAAAACTTGATTCAAGCGATGTTAAAATAAATGCATTTCAAGTATATAAAACATGGAATGTTATATCTGGTAGTTCTACTAGTAGTGCGTTGCCGTTAATTGGAATATATTCAGACAACAACGCTTTGCCGGCATTAGGAACTAATTTAACATATAATGATTCTGCTAATATTGATGATTCGTTACAGACTATAACATATTTTTCTGTTAATCATCAATACTATAAATATAAAAATCAACCAGCTTTAACATATGGTCCTACTGATTTAAATCGTACAAAAAAATATTTATATCAATCTGCATCAATATTATCATTTCCACAAATACGAATTGGGGAAGGTATAAAGCCAGCATCGTTTTCTTTAACTAGTAGTTTTTATTATGGAGGTATATATGGTTCATCATATTATGGAACAGGCTCATATGGGTCTCAAATCATATTGAATATTAAATCAGATCGATATGGTAATTTATATGATGCTACATTTAATACTGCGTCTATTATTACTAAAAATACATTTTATGAAGGATTTAATGAATATTTTGACATATCAAGAATTTCATATGAATCTGCAAATATTTTATATGTGCCTGGAGTCGTCACATCTACGGGTTATTCCGGACCTATAGGTATTTCAGCTCAATTTAATAGTAATGGATATATTCGTACGCAGATACAAGGAAATTACAATCGTGAAACAAATTATGCTGTTTCATTTTTTATATCAGGTGCAAACAGTACCAGTACAAATGAATTGATTATAGCAAAAGCATCTAGTTCATTAGCACCACAATATCCATTTTCAATCGAATTAAGTGGTAGCAATCAAATTGTTTATAAAATTGCAGGTAGCACGCAGTTTAAAACACAAATAACTTCATCAGCTGTTGCTAATACATGGACACATATAGTATGTCAAAAATCCGGTAGTAATATGCAGTTATATGTAAATGGCACATTACATGCATCGGCATCTAGTAATTTATTATCATTTATTACTTCGCCTTTTACTGCATCTGCTAGAATTGATAATGCTTCAGATTTATTTATTGGAGGATTCAATACTGCATCTATGAATTTACAAGGTAAATTAGATGAAATACGCATATACAATAAAGCACTTACTTCTGCAGAAGTTGGATATTTAGCAGATCGTACAGAAGGTGGCACGTTTTTACAAACAAATCATGTAGGTAACGTATTTACAAAACAAGGTATAGCAATTATATCATCTCCAGATTATCGTTTTAATAACGTATTGTATTTACCATATTCTGCATCATATAAAAGTACGGTAACATTATATGAAATGAATGTTACAGCTAGACTTGATTCGGGTGATTTTAATATGTCGACAAATTTAACGTTAACGGGTGATGATGATACAACATATCAAAGTTTTGTATCTGCTAGTTCATTTGCACCATATATTACTACTATTGGTTTATATGATAATGCTGGGCAATTATTAGCGATTGGTAAGTTAGCACAACCTATCCGTAAACGTGCTGATGTTGATACAAACTTCATAATACGATTAGATTTAGACAGGAATATATCATGATACAATTAAAACAATTGTTACGAGAAATGACAGATCCGGATTTAAAACGTTGTTTAGAAAAAATAAAAAACGGCAAATTTAAAATTATCGGAGCTGGGGACAATGGCCGCGTATATGAAATTGACGGAGAAGACAAAGTTTTTAAAATTACTAAAGAACGAGATGAATATAAAGTAGCAACGCGTATTGTTGATAAATCAATCGAATATTCAACTTTTATACCAGTATATTATGTTAATGGATCTGATATGTTTATTATGGCTAATGCTGAACCGTTACCTAACACGATGAAACGAAAAATTGATGCATTTATGCGTGATTATGCTGTATTTGCTAGAGAACAAGGTGGTGAAGTTTCTATATTTGAATTTACTGATCAAACAGATTCGATAAATACACAACTAAATAATTTTTTAAATTCATTGCAAAGTGATGTTGAAAAACTTGCTATACCGGAGTTTGATTTAGATTTAGATTTTAGATCAGAAAACATCATGATATGGAATGGTAAAATGGTAATGGTTGATTGGTGATGTATATTTAAATATATAGGAATTATAATTATGTCAAAAGTATTACAACGTATTATTGATAAGTTTATCATAGAGCAATTACATGTTGAACAACAAACTAACACAAATGATCCAATATGTGCTATGATTAAACAAACAGATTCGCAAAATACAATTCAAATTGGTAAACCAGGAACGAATCAACCAGGTGGACAAATACAAGCACAAACCGCATTAAGTTCTGAGAAAGCTATAGCAAAACAAAATGGCGCGGTTGATGCATTTATTATTGTAACATGTTTAAAAACTGGTGATAAATATGATGGTGCTTATATAAAAACTTTAATAACTAAACTATTTAAAGAATATACTAACAATATGCCGTGGATTCAATCATATGCAACTACAGAATATTTTTGTTTGTTGCCACAATTGTCAACACCAATTGACGATTCTATGATAATACCTGTTTGGATTTATTCACAGAA
>Ga0214923_10004340_pt1 | contig 17185 bp, 16 predicted proteins | sample LL1510_MetaG_FD_177993 | JGI IMG/M metagenome (GOLD analysis project Ga0214923, IMG submission 177993) | Freshwater microbial communities from Lake Lanier, Atlanta, Georgia, United States - LL-1510 | ecosystem: Environmental > Aquatic > Freshwater > Lake | place: USA: Georgia | collected... | reverse complement strand
CTCTAGCCATCCATCGGGTAAGGGTTGGGGCGGTTGTCGCTGAACCGCGGTTTAGTTCTAGTTTGAATTTGGCTTCAATGAATTTGGCTTGCGGACCTGTCGCTACCGCTTCGGTTGCGAGCGATGTTTGATGTGGTGTCATCGAAATGTATTCGCCTGAGTCCGATGAAATATATGGCACTATTGTGCCATATAGTGGGGTAGTTCGGGTGTCGAATTTGGCTACGAATTTGCGGTCTGGGATACCCCAACGGTAGATGCCTGTGACTATTTCTCCTTGTGTCACATAGTTCGCTGAGTCTTCCACGTAGACACCTGCACCCGATACTGCAAACACCCGTTTGTTATTGTAGGTGGCGCACGATAAAACATTTGCTGTTGAGGTATGCATCAAATCTGAAGCATGGGCGGGGGTGTTTGTTGCCACCAAAGATGATAAGTCAAGTCTGCCTAAACCTGTGGATGTGCTGTCGTATTGTGACCAGTTGAACCAAACATATTTGTCTTCGGCTGTGAACGATACAACGTCACCTGATGTTGGGATGAGTGCACCTGCGGTGAGGCTGCCTGTGCTGTCTGCTGTCGAATAGCGGACACCTTTGTTTGTGCCGATAAATATTCCGCCGAGGTATCCGTATATTACTTTTGGTATTTCGCCTGTTGGTAGGTCGAGTGCTACTACTGGTTGGTCTAATACGCCTGCTGAGGTGATGGTAATTTTGTAGATTGCGCCTCGGTCTCCTGAATATCCTGATACGTAGATTGCGTTTTGTCCTGATGCGAAACTTGTCCAGTTCCATGTGGATATCGGGTGGGCGTAATCGTCGCCAGCGATGTTCCCTGACGGGTCATAGTAGAGGTCGGGTGCGCCTGTTGCGGCGTTACCTGACACCATGAGATGTCCTTTAACGAAGTCGACGTAATAGAGTTCGTGACCGTAAGCGACGTTTGATGTGGTGTGTGAAGCATTAACTTTCCATAGTCCGTAACTACTTGTTAATCCAGGGTATGTAAGGTAGACGTTTGTGCCGTCTGATGCGATGTCTCTCGGTGTGCCTGACGGTAAACCTGTTACCGATGTCCATGTAGGTGATGCTGCAAAAGGGTCAGATGAATAACGGACTGCTGTGCCATCCAACATATACAGTTCATTGTTTGCTACAACCACTTGCAGGTTTGTGTTCGCTGATGAACGTGATTGTTTCGTTGTTTGCAATAACGTCAACTGTCCTTTAGTCCACGGGTTGACACCTTTGCTGGAATAAAAACGGTAATCTTGTGCGTCGGCTGTGTCCGCATATTTTTGACCAGCACCGAAATGCCATGACGATTCACCTCGACGCCATAACCCTTGCGGGTTAATTGCCGCTTCACCTGGGCTTGTTGACTGGTCAACCGAATCACGTACACGCGGCTCAAAACCTCGTGTGAATGTGCCTGCTTTCTGGTCGATTAAATATGGTCTGCCGTTGATTGCTATGGGGAAAATATCTGGTACAAGTACTGTGGTTGTTCCGCCCGCAAAAAATTTTGGTGCTGGGTAGAACGCATCGGTGAAACGTAAAAGCGTTGTCGACACGTTTAATCCTTAGATAGGAATGTTGGGTACGCTCTTGCTAGACGTGCTGCTTCTGCTTGGATACGGTCCCGTCGTAAACGAATAAGGTTCGTGGTGCTGTTCGCAATCCCACCCATTGTTACTTCGTCTGCTCGGCGGGTGTCGCCCTGTGATTCGGTAAAGTTTCGTTTGATTTCTCTTGGTGACATCAACCGTATTTGTGCGCCCAACGCGACAATGTCTGTGACGGTTTCTTGCACACCGCATGTGCTGTTGATGTCTGTTGCTTCTGTTGAAGCCGAACTGTACGGGGCTTTGTAGACGATTCGAAGACGCCCTGGAAATACTGCTTGGTCGAAACGGATAGCGAAACCTGAAGCGAAATCGTCTGTTGGGACGTCACGCACTAAACGGATTTTGCGTGCCACAGGATAATCGTCTGTTTGATATCTGACTGACACATTCAACAAATCGATGATGCTTGTGACGGATGTGAGGTTAATCATCGCATCTGAACCGTTGTAATCTTGGTTCAAAGTTTTCACTTGGAACAGTCCGTGCATCGGTGATGACAGGTCTGCTAATTCATCGTTGATTGATTCCAAAACTTGAGCGCGTGGGAATCGTGGGTTGATTGTGATGATTGCGCCCGCTGTGTGTGCGGCGGCTGTAGTCCCGTTGAATCCACGTTGAACTGTTAAGGTTTTGGTGGCGACATCTGTTGACCAGATGTACATTAGTTCTGAGTCAATTTCGCAAACTTGCCCAGCACGCAGTCCTTCAAGTGGATAGGTGACAACAACACTCGTATCGTTTGATGTGAGTGTGGTTGTCAGTTTATTGCGGGCTTCTACCGTTCCAGATAAAAGTTGTCGCAACGTCCTATCGATGACGACTGCTGCGGTTGTCATTTACTTCTTTTTCTTAGCCTTCTTCATTGGCTTACCAGTTTTTTTGGCTTCTTTCTTAGCGGCTGCCATACCTTTTGCTGAGTATGAGAACTCTTTTTTTCCTACCATTGGCATGTTATTTGCCTTTCTTGTTTCGTGCGGATATTGCTTTAGCCTTAGCGCGTGCATCGGCTTTCGACGAAGCACCCCAAGCCTGTAAAGATAATAGCAGTCTTGTTGGTTTACCTTTGCTATCTCTTTCAGGTCCTGGCATGTTTCCCATGCGTGCAAGGAATGATGCACGTCGAGGGTTGTCGCCTGCTTTGACTGGCGGTTTCAATGTGCCGCCTTTGTATGAGGCGCGTCCTTTTGCGTTGAGTCCGCCTTTAGGGTTCTTGCCTTCTTTGCGTTGCCACGCTGGTGTTTTAGCCATTATCGGTATCCTTTTGTTTTCTTCGCTATGTTTTTTGGTTGCTTCACAAATTGTTTACCTGCAGCGTTACCTTTTGCTTTTGCTCGATTTGTTGCCGCTTTTTCTGCTGGGCTGAGCGCTTTCCATGCTGCGTCAGGTAGATAACGTTTTTTGCCTTTAGATGGTTTGCCGTCTGAGGTGCGCCACTTTTGTGCCGACCAGTTCTTTAATGATTGTTGCGATTTTGCGAGAGCCATTATTTGTATCCGCCGCCAGCCTTTTTGTATTGGACAGCCAATAGTTGCGCTTTGCGTGCTGACCATTCGCCTGGGTTTCCACCTTTTGACCCTGCTTTAATTTTGTTGAATAAACGTTTACGCATTTCAGGTTTGGTGTAGTTCCCTGCGGCGTTTACTTTTGATTTTGATTTGGATTTTTTCATAGTGTTTCCAATAGGTATCCCGATTGTTTTAATGTTTCACGAATATTCAACACTACAGTATAGGTTACGTTTGGTTTCAAATCTATGTTGTGGGTTCCAATTGTGGCTTTGATGGCACGTTTAACCTGTATTTGACAGGTTGGTTCTAAAGCCACCCAATTCGATGGCACAGTTTTATCGGATGGTTTGACTATGTGTAATAGTTGTTTGGCTGATGTCCCCCAGTTGAACGCTTCGGTTTGTGGTGCGGTTTGTTCGGCTTGTCGACGGTATAGGTCACGGTTGTTGTATAAGTCTTTGATGGCTTCGGATGTGGCTTCAGGGTCGGGTTCATCCCAGTCGCCCATGTTTTGCCATACACCTTTGGCTGTTGGAACGGGGGTGGTGGGGATTCTGTGTGTGGCTAAATCTGAGAACTCTTTGTGCCCGTGGGCGTCGGACAGGATGGTGGGTACACCTGCGGAGATTGCTTGTAGGGGCATCAGTCCGAATCCTTCGCCTCTGGATATGGATATGAATGCGTCGGCGGATGACACTAAATCTCGTTCTTCTTCGACGCTCATCCATTGGCGGTGAACTATGACGTTCGGGTATTCTAAATCTTTTGGTGCGAACAGATGAGGTGGAACTATTTTGATGTGTAGTTCTGCGTCGGGTAACTGTAGTTTGTTGAATACTTCCAGTACGACATCTAGCCCTTTGCGATACCATTCGGAGCCGCCGCATAACAGTTTGAATTTTTTGTTCGGTTTGCGTGGTTGGGGATGCCAGATGGTGCGGTCCACGCCTAATGGTATGACGTGAACGTTGTTGTGAAATTGTGAAAATATTTCCCAGTTATGTAAACTTGGGACAGTCACGGTTTCGAAATTGTTTAGATAGTCGGAGAACTCTGGTGGCAGCCAGTTTGTTTCCCACATTGTCAACAGATGCGGCACTTGCTGTTTATGCCAACCTTTAATCAGGTTTGGTCTTAACGCAAATACTGTGTGTTCGGCTTGGCTATCAAACGTGACGTGTTGCAATAATGCTTCACGTAACCCTGACACCATTTTCCCGTAACCGACTTTGATTATGTCGACGCCGACAAGATTCAGGTATTTGGTAGGATGCCCGTCTCTACTTGCCATGATTCTTGTGCACGCCTTTCCACGTCGGCTGCTCCGTCGATACGTTTAGGTTGTAGACCGTCGGCACGTAACCGTTTGTATGCAGGTAAATCTTGTTTCCAGTTGCGTTCCGTTGCGTTAACTTCCGCTACCCTAGCGCCTCTCGATGTGGTGCTGTTCGTTCCCATTCTTATTGCCGCTATTCGACATCCAAAGCATCCTTCAACATCTAAATCTGGATGTGTTTCCCTGTGTTTCATGTGATATATGCCCCGTATCCTGCTGCTGTTAACGCTGTTGCTTCATCTGCTGTGATTTCTGTTTCGTGACCACCATAATATATTTTTGAAATAGTTGTCGAATCCGATGGCTGGTTTTCTGTGATAGTTGAATTTGTTAACAGGAACACGTTGCGCCCGCGTGGACTTAATGCTATATGTTTACCTAACTGGTTCGCTAACCGTTCCGTTTTGGACAGGTATTGTCCATCCATGAATTCACCCACTATGACAGGTGACACAAAGTTGTCTGTTGGTGGGTTGAATGTTGCCATTATGTGATGTTCGCTCCGTATCCTGCTGCTGTTAGTTCTGCTACTTCTGTGTCGTCTAGGAAGATGTCGTGTCCACCGTAATATATTTTTGATATCAGTTCTGGTCTGCGTGGGTCAGTTGTTTGGTATGTGTTGTCTGTGAGTTTATACAGGTTGTATGCACGTATCCCTTGTGGTGTGTGGGCGAACAGTTTATCTGCATCGGTTTCTGGTAGCGTGCAGCGAACGAGTAGTCGCTTGTGATGCCGACACGGAAGATGTGCGATTTCGTCCAGTCGGCTGTGCCTGTGCCAACACCTGAACCTGTCGCTGTACGTACAGAAACTCTTGCACCGATACACGTTTGGGTTCCTGTGCCTGTGCCTGTTGCCGTGCGGAAGAACGTGATGAACGCAGAACTCGATGATGTTCCTGTGCCTGAACCCGTGGATGTGCGGATGACAACCGACAAAGAAACGCTGCTCGAAGCACCTGTACCTGAACCTGTAGCGGTTCGTAGTCTTGAGATAACACGTTCAGTTGTGGATGAGCCTGTGCCAGCGGATGCTGTTCCTTGTCGGATAACTGTCAATAGTTGGGTGACAGTTTCAGAACCTTCACCTGAACTTACACCTGTGCGCGGGCTTGTGATAAGCCGTACAGCGGTTTGTGTGCCTTGACCTGAACCTGTGGCGGTTCTCGGTGCGATATGTAAACCGACAGCAACACTTTGCGCTGTCGCACTACCTGAACCTGTAGCGGTTCTTAACGCCGAACGAACACCCGTAGCGGTTTGTGTACCCGCACCCGACCCTGTGGCGGTTCGAATAACAACAGATAAACCAACAGCAGACTGTGTACTTGCACCTGAACCTGTAGCGGTTCTAATCGCTGTAACAAAACTTGCAGCAGTTTCCGTTCCCGTACCAGAACCCGTAGCGGTACGCAACCTTGACACAAGTTGAGTAACAGAACTTGTACCAACACCCGAACCTGTCGCAGTAGCAGACCTAGATTTGAAACCTGAAGCAGTCTGAGTACCTGTACCCGAACCTGTGGCAGTAACCTGAACAGTTGCAAAACCTAGATAGAAACGACCGCCTGTGTAGAACGGGAAATCAAAATCGGTTAATGCACCTAGCCGTGTTTCTGATGCTTTATGTAACGCTGATTGTGTTCCTGTGCCTGAACCAGTAGCGGTACGACTTACCGTAGCCTTGTATGTTGCCCGATAAAACGGGTCTGTTTGGACAAAGGCTTCAGTAAAACCTGTGACCGCTGTTTGTGCCATAAGGGGTTATTCCCCTACGACTAGTCGAGAGACAGCGTAAGCGAAGTAATTTGGAAAGTATCTCCAGCGGTTACAGCAGCGGACGATGACAAAGCACCAGTCCATAAACAGTTACCAGCAGTTGAATTATCCCACAGCGACCAATGTGTATATGTTTCCGTTGTTGAAACATTCGTCCAAGTGATTGTTGCCGACGTTGCGATTGAACCAGTTGCGGCAGAAGCCCATGAAGCAGCCTGACGTGACGTGTTAGCGGCGGCAGCAGTAGTGCCGTCTTCACCAGCGTCAGCCGTATGCAATTTCACATACGTTGTTGTTGGCATTGTCCACGCGGTTTTACCTGTGGTGTGTTCCAAAATTTTTAGTTCGGCGTAATTAGAAATGGACATATAAACCTTTCGTTACCTGAAGTATAGCAAAGCCCCCACCCGAAGGTGGGGGACTCTACTACTTGTCTAACTGTGAAAGTTAGTTATTAGTTAGTGCCGATTGACGATGACGATTCGATTCGACGAAGCGAAGCCTCGCGGAAGCGACCGTAGCCACCGAGCCAGTACCAACCGAGTGGTTGCAAACGCATCAAGATGTCTGTGACGTTGCCACGAACAATCTTTGGTGTTGCACCGTTGCCGTCTGTGCTGCTGAACGCCTTTGCAAGAGCCTGACGACCCATGATGTGCGTGCAGTAGACGTCAATGCTACCAGTTGTGCTGGTTCCGTTTGAAGCGTCTGTGAACACTTTGGCGCGTGGTGTTTCAATGAAACGTACCGACTCGAACTTGCCGATTTCGCCGTTGTAGATACCTTCTGGGTTCACATAGTTCGCTGGGGTGCGCCATGCTGAAACATCAGTATTGGAACGGAAGTCATACGACACGTCTGGGTGAATGAAACCCATGTACGAGCCTTCAAACGTTGCAACGTTTGCTCCGCGAAGTTGTGCAACAACTTTGCGTACATCGTCTGCGTGAATGATGTCTTCTGCTTGTACCGTTACTCGGCTTGATGGGGTTGTTGCACCACCTGTTGCGTAAACAACGTTCGTGCCTGCGGCGAGAACGTCACGGACAACTTGGTCCATTGAGTCACCAGCGTTGTAGCCGATGATGTTCGCTGCTGCCGAGTCAACATCCAAGAATGCTGTGCCACGGAGTTTCGCTGTGGTTACTACTGCGTTGCCGTATTCGTTCAGAGTTACAGTTACCTGACTGTCTGAAAGCGCTACTGGGGTTACGTCAGCTACTTCGTTCAACGTAGATGTCGCTGCTGCGATGTCTGCGAAGATGGTGAATGTGACACCAGTTCCAGGCATTGCCTGTTGTACTGGTTGTACGTCCGCTGCCTGGTCGAAAAGGAGTTCTGAACGCAATGCGAAGTACGCAAGACGGTCAAATGCTACCTGGTCAACTGACACGGACGAGAGTTGGGTTTCTCCTGCCATGATTATTTATTCCTTTTGTTTTGAGGGGGATATTACTGTTGTTGTGCTGCCCGTGCCTCAGACAAAATTTGTTCTACTTCTCGTGGCGAAGTTGCTTCGTTCAACCTGCGTGCCCAGTCAACTGGTGGTTGAGATGTTTGGCTTCCAGCGGCGACCTTGTTGGTACGCTGCCAGGCTTGCATCTCATCCGCAGATGGCTGATTCTGGGGTGGACTAATCAATTGCGCCTCTACAGCAGCCTGACGGATTGCTTCTGGGTTAAGGTCGCCGTCGTATGCTTTAACGAAATATTTTGTCATCGGTTGAAGCGGGTCGATGCCTGCTTTAACAAATGCTAATTCTCGTTTTGCTGCTTCGGCTTCCGCTACTTGCTTTCGCAGTTCTGCGGTTTCCTTTTCCAGTTGCTTCATCCTTGCCCTAACTGGGTTTCGGGTTTCGGATTCTTCTATCTGGTCTTCGCTGTCGTAGTTGTCAAACTCTGACATATGGCACTCTCCGTTTCTGCCCACATCACATCAGAGGTATGTGATGGCTGCTATTGATTTGTCACCCCGAATTGCTCCACACAGACTGGGGGTTTTCTGTGTAGGTTCCTACTTAACGTATCACATTGAATAGTAATGAACGTTTATGGTGTTGTCAACTATTTGGTTATTCGATTGTTTGTAGGCTGACTTTGCCGCCTGCTTCGAATGTGCCTTTGCGTCGTCGTTTGCGTGTCGCTATTCGTTGTGCTGCTTCGGCGCTTGTGCCGAGTGTGCCTGCGATGGCTTCTTGTTGGGTGAGTCCTTCTTCGCCCATCAATGGTCGGTAGAGGCTTTCTTGTTGTTTGTAGGTGGTGAATCCTGCTTGTGCTTCGGCTTCGCTTACACCTTGTCGTACTAGTTCTTCGGCGGTTTGGGCGGTGAGTCCGATGCCTGCTTGTTTGCGGGCTTGTGCGGCGACTTCGGCTGCTCTGGCGGCTCGTAGGATGTTGTCTTGGGCTTTGGTTGGGTCTACGAAGAATGCTGCGATTGACCCATCATCAAGGTTGTATAGCGTTTTGAGTTCGTTGATGACTGTCGGGTCGGCGTTGCGGACAGCCTGATAACCCTGGGTTACTCTGGCAAGGATTTCATCTGGAGAGATGTCGTTGATGAGAAAGTTTTGTAGCGATGTCGGGTCATCGTAGAACCCTGCTGGCATCCCTGAGTCACGCAAATTTTTGCGGTATTGAGATTCCAAGAGGAGTGTTTGGGTGACGGAGTAGACAGGTTTGCCTGCTGCTCGTCGTGCTTCGTTTGCTGCGAATCGTCGTTTGAATGCTGGTGATTCACGTAGTTGGATACCGATTTCGTCGACTGTTGATGAGCCTGTGATAATGCGGTTGGCTAGGGCTGCACGGATTTCGTTGACTAGTTCTGGTTCGTCTAATCCATAAAACTTGAGGGTGTTTGTGAGGATGGTTGTGGCTGTTTCGTTGCTGTCTGCTGGAACTACAGTTGTGGTTGTTGCAGTTGTTGTGGTAGTTGGGGTTGCTGCAGCGGCGCTACGTGCTTGACCTTCAGCGATAAGTCTGTTTAATGCAGCCTGTGTATCTGTTGCGCCACCTAATTTGCCTGCTGCAAGGTCACGTATGTATTGTGCTGTGGCAGCGTCTCCAGATAAACCTGCTGCTTCATAGGCGGCAGCGTCAATGGCGGCTGCTTGCTCGGTGGTGAATTGTCCACGACCCTGAGTAGCAGGGTCAACAGTTGTACCAGGAATAGGTTTATCGGGAACTTCAATTAACGGTCCAGGTCCAGGTCCAGTCCAATTAGGGTCACGAATTAAAGCCATTAGAGAATCCTTCCAAATGCTTGAGCAATACTAGCCGACAAAGCACGAGCCTCATCTTTAGCGTTATTGGTTTTCTCCCAACCATATTGCGGGTCGGTGCGTAACAGTTTCTCCCATTCGCTGTTAGTCATCAAACGCTTCTTGCCTTCTTCACCGAAAGTTACTGCTTGTTCGAATGCGCCTGTGGACATATCGATAGCGTTCGGGTTGAGTTCTAGTAGGCGTGCTGCTGTGGTTTTGTATGCGGAAGCAATACTTTCCAATGTCATACCCTGGTCCAAAAGGTTCGATAGATGACCGTATCGTGTTTTAGCGAACTCTCTTTGTTGACGTTCATAGTCTGCTGTGAGCATCTGTCCTGTCAAAACTTTTTCAATATCGGAGTCTGCTGGGTTTCTGTTGAAGAATGCTTTAGCAATGTTTTGTGTGCTGATGTAGTCAGCAGATTTTTTGGTGCGTTCTAGCGCTGTCGGGTTGATGTAGTTCCCCGCATCATCTTTTTTGAATACTTGTTCGTAAACTTTTTGTTTAAGGATGTCGCCAGTCCACCCCATGTTGATGGAATCTGACACAAATTTAGTGAAATCTGTGCCTTGAAAACCTAATGTACCTACTAGGGATTGAATAACTTTTAGTTGTTTTGATTGCGATATTTCTTTATAAAATTCTGTGCCTTCTAATTGGGCTTCAAAACGTGCTCTACCTTCTGGTGTTTTATATGACTCTTCAGCAATGGCTGTGCTAAGAACTTTGAACAGTTGAGGATATTTGGTGCGGTCTAAGTCAAGTAGCCATGCTTTTGCTGGGAATTGTTCTCGAATTATTGTTTCCCATGCTGTACCAACCGCTGCTGCTTCTGGGGTTTTGCCTGCTGCTACCGCTGTTTTGTATTCTTTGCGTAGCATTTCACGGTTCGCTGGGGTGTTTTCTAAACCACGGGCAGCGAGTTGTGCGCTTACAAACGCTGTTCTTTCTTTTGCATTAACTACTGGGGTGGTAGGTACAACTGCTTTAGTAGGCACAACTGTTTCAGTAGGTGCAGGTTCGCCAGCAGGTGTCGGTGTTACTTTTGTGCCAGGTCGAAGTTCACCAGTTTTCATCCGACCGAAACGTGCTTGTTCCGCACGGTCTTCTACTGGGGTAACAGCAGTTGCACCCATGCCTTGTTGTGCGGCAACACCAGATGGAAGTCTGGTTGTAACAGGTTTCTTAAGCGCTTCAGCGGTTGTTGGCGGAGCCGCAATATTGCGTGTAGGCAACCCCATTTCTACCGTTACTGTTTTTGGGACAGTAAGTCCTTTGTTTAGTGCTTTAGTTTCGGCTTGGTCCAAAATTTTTAGAGACGCAAAATAACGGTCACGGTATGGTTGTGATGTTTCTGGGAACGCCGTAATCTCTTGAAGCATTTCAGCGTATGCATTATCGGCATTGGATTGTGCTGTTTCTAAAGCAACCTGTAAATTGGAGTCAGGGTCTTTGGCTCTTTCTGAGGATGGGCGGCGGCGGTCAATAGCGTTTTTGTATTGGTTATTGACAATCGTTAAGTTTTGTTCTTGTTTGATTGCTTCATCAAGAGTCAATGTTTCGTCACCCAAAACAACATCGACACCATCTGTTTCTGAAATAGCAAGTCTTAAGTCGTTGCGGCGTTGAGCGATTTTTGAAGCGATTTCTTGTATTTGTTCAAGAGATTGTTTAGGGAATGTGTCGCTACGAATCTTTGATTTTTTGAATGTTAATTTTCGTATAGCGTCCGCGATGTCTGTTATTGCAGCCCAGTCTTGTGCTGGTGCTTTAGGTGAAATATCTCCGTTAAGCCATAGTTCGTAAAAATATTGTTTTGTGGATTCGGGCAAGCGTGTTTGTTTAATCCATATCGGCATTGGTTCTTGTTCGTTAGCCATTACGCCTGTCCTTTAATCTTTCTGTCGAGAATGTCAAACAAGCCTAAAGCACCAACCGCTTGGGCTTCTGGACCGAACTGCTGTTGAACCTGTTGTTCAGCAGCAACATCAAGACGTGGCGCTTTGACACCACCCATTGCTTCGGTGATTTCCATACGCTCATAAGTTTTCACAAACTTTTCAATCTCGTTCGGTGACAGGCTGCGCCCCAATATCTTTTGGGTTGTTTCTTGTAGCACGGAACGGATGTCTTGTTTTGCTGTGGTGCGAATAACTCTGCCAGTACCGACAACAGGTTTAACTTCGGATAAAAGTGTTGGCAAAGCCGCATCTACGGTTAACCCTTTAGAGTTTGCATAGTTTAGAAATTCTCGCATTACGGAAAGGTCTGTACTATCGAATCCTGTTCCGCCTGAGGCTCTACCGTTTTTGCCGTATAAACCGATTGATGCCAGTTTGTTTTGTAAATCTGTTCTGTCTGTTGTTGATAGTCGTGATAATTCGCTGAATGCTTCGCCGTCTGGGTCGTATTGTCCGCGGGCGATTACACCTGATTTGTTTACAAGTTGTTGCCCGATATAGCCTGCGCTGATATTGCGTTGCGTGGGTGGTCCTTGAAATTTTCCGCCGACAATATCGATTTCTGGAATGCTTGTAAATTGTTGTGGTGTTACTGTGACTTTTCTCACACCGAGTTGTACGTCTGGGGCTAGTCCGCCAGATACCTTAGGCGCGATAACAGGAGCCTGTGCAGGCGGTGGCGTTGTCGGTTTGTTAGGGTCTATTGGTTCTGTTGCCATTTAATCTACCTCTGCCGCAAGTTTATCTTCAAAAATTCTTGCGAACTCTGGGGTTTGCTGTACGAGCGTTGCAGCAATACTAGCCAACCAATCCTTTAGAGGTTGAGTTTTTGGTGACTGGAAACTTGAATAGCCTGCTGCTGCTGCGTTTGCTAATGCTTGGTCGCGGGCATCCAAATATTGTTTGACTGCGTTTGCTACGTCGTTGTCGGCTAAACGGTTATCGGTTACGGCTATACGCAAATCGTTGATGAAGTTAGGGAATTCGCCTGGGTTGAAATCGGCTTTGACGGGAAAACCTGGATATTCTTCGTTGAGGAATACACGCCATTGGCTGAGCCAGTCTCGTTGTTCTTGGTTGAGGGTTGCCCCAAGTTGGTTGCGTTTTTCACGGTAGATGGATGAGGCGATGCGGTATTGGGCTGCTGCCACCATTTCTTGTGCGGTTAACCGTCGGCGTTCACCTTTTTGAATTTGACGGTTCCATGCCTCGAAACTGAATACATCGCCACCTGGAGCAAAGAAACCTGCAATGCCTTTATATTGTGACATGAGGTCGTTGTTTTCTTTAGCCCAGTCGGAGAACACTTTGGTTGGTTCGATACCGCTGGTTGTTGGTTCGGTTTTGTGACCCATGTAAATAAATGAATCTTCACCGAATTTGTTGATGAATTCTGATACGGCTGTGTCTGGGTTTTTTGTTTTAAGTTTGTAGAACTCTTGTGAGAGTGCCGAGGCGATGATGTCGCCGCCGTCTGTTTCTAAACGGAAATCGATTTGTGGTGAGGTTGGTCCTGTGAATTGGAATAGGGCGCGTAACCCTGCAAGAACTTGTGCTTTGCGGCGGGCGTCGGCATATAGTTTTGCCATGTCGTTTGGGTCTTTGGTGTTGTAACTTCCGCTTTGAACTTTGTGGCGGACTACTTCTGCGTAGGTATTAGCGTAGATTGTACCGAGGTTGGCGGTGTCGCCTCTGATTGCTTCGATGCCTCGTGTTGCCCATTGTGGTGCGAGTGACGATAAACCTTTTTCTCCGTATGGGAGAATCATTTTGCGGACGAATTCTAGTTGTGGGGTGTCTGGGAGTACGTTTGATGCGGCGATTTGTAGGACTGGACCGAAACCTGGAAGGTTTAATACTTGGAATGCGTTTCGCATTGGGAATTGGAGTATTGCTCCTGCCCATCCGCCGACAGGAAAGTTGAATACGTTTGTGCCGTTTATTGGGTCTTTGGCAAACCAACCTGATAGGGCGTTGTCTGGGTTGTCTGAGTCGTAGTTCGCTGCGTTGAATGCGAGTTGTGTTTTGCGGATTCGTGATGGGTCTTCGATGAGGTATGAGGTGTATTGTCCGAGTGTTTCTCTGAATGCTGTGGCGAATGGTGCTACTACTCGGAGCATGTCTTCTAGGTTGCCTTTTTCTTGGGCGTTGTAGAGGGTTTGTTTGAGTTCTTGTACTGCCATTGCTCCAGCGAATTGTTCTAGTTGGGCGACTGTGCCATCGCCTGTGGCTGTTTTTCCAAATATCTGATTGTAGATTTCTTTGTTGCCAACATATTTTTCTACTGTCATGTTTGCTCGTTTGCCTTCGGCAACAAGGTCGGCGTTTAGTGAGTCGACGTATCTGGCAATATTCGCTTGCAATGTTTGTTGTTCTGCGGGAGAAAGCAGATTGGCGTTGTCTGCGACTGTTCGGTAGAACGCTTGACGGTAAAGCGGTGAGCGTTCAAGTTTTTGTGTGGCTTTACCTACCAACCCGTTAAAAAACCATTTAACGCCTGTGTCCATTGCGTTGGTGATTTTGTCTAATTTTGCTGATTTGCCTTTTTCGATGCGGTTAGCAACTTTGACACTTGGCGCTAGTTTTCTTTGGTTGCCTTTAAGGTCAATAAGTTCTCGTAGTGCTTCGCTACCGAATAGTCCTGGGTCTTGTTCTCTTGTCGTGAATGCTTGACCTGGGGCTACTGCTTGTACTTCTGCTATGTCACGTGATATAAGCGTGCCTGGGTTAAATGGGTCTTCAACTCGGCTTGGTGTGATACGTGTGATGATTGCTTCGTCACCGTTGTCTAGTTTAACTACTGCACCTACAACTTTGTTTTGTCCTCGTTCTGCCATTACAAGGTTGTCTACTGGGATTTCTTGGCGTGGCACGAATTGGACGTCGGCTGTTGGTAAACCATCCGCATCCAAAGTTAAACGCGATGTTGGTAGTCCTCTTTCGTCGAGTAGTGATTCAATTTTTGGTACACGACCGTGTTGAACTACAAAACGTAGTTCTTCGTCGTTGCGGACGATGGTGTTTATTTTGGCTTGTGATGCTCTATCTAGCCAGGTGGTGATGAGGTCGGTGTCATTGATGTTTGTTATTTTGATGAATTGGCTGCGACCCGTTGTTGGGTCTGCAATACGGATTCCATTGCGGAAATATTCGACAACTGTTTTTGCCGCTTCTCTGCCTTCCTCGGTTGTTTCTAGCCATACGCGCATTGCTGTTTGGCGTTCTTGTGTTGGGAGTGTGGATAGTTCCACCATTTTTTTGAGGATTGGGTCTTGGCGAATTTGTCCTAAGTTATCTACGTAGCCTGTTGTGTGTGCGGCGGCGTCGCTTCCTCGGTTGATGATTGAAAAGTTTTCGCCACGCAACATTTTTTCGTTGTAAGCATTTGGGTCTTCAAGATGTTGATAGATTGTTCTGCCAGCGTTTTCTTGATAATCCCGTAATACTTTGCTTAATGTGCCGCTGACGTCATCAAATGCGTCTTCCCATGTTTTTGCTGTTCCATCGCCGCCTGTTAATGGTCCGACAAAACGGCTGCCCATAACTGTTTGGATGAATTGGAATGGGTGCGTGAAAAAGTTTTGGTAGCCTTTTGCTGCCATTCGGATGTGGGAGTCAATCATGTTTCGCATGATGTATCCGCCTGTGGCAAGAATCATCGGTTTCCATACTTCTGTTTGAAGTTCTTCGGCTGCGGCTAATATAAATCTTTGGTCGCCCGTTTTGTTACGTAATGCTCTTTTGAGGAATGGGTTGCCTGTTAATGCTCGAAGTTTTCGATAGTCGGGTAAAACGTGAATGTGGTCTACAAGTTCGACCAATGCTGTTGGTCCTTGTATGCGTAGTCTTTCTAGTTCGTCTGGGCTGAATCGTGAAAGTTCTTTATCGTCTAATCCGAGACTGCGTAATGCTTGTAGTGTTCCACCGTCGTCGAGGTTTCCTAATTCATCTACGCCGAATGCTCTTACGCGGGCTAATTCTTCTTTGTGGATGCGTACAAGTTCGTTGACAATGCGTTTGTCTCCGCCTGCGTGTTCAGTAATAATTTCAAGAAATTTTGCGTAGAGTTGGTCGCCTGCTTCTTTGCGTGCGGCAACATTTTCTTGGCTGAATACGTCCATTGCTTGACCCATGAAGTTGTCAAAAGTTTCTGGGAGCGCTGTATGAATTTTTGCTCCTCGTAAAAAGTTGGCGTAGGTTTCTACGGATTTTGCTCTGTCTAAACCCGAGCCGTCAATGATGGCTCTTTCTGTTGGAATTTGTGTAAACCATCGGCTGTTGCGTAACGTGCGATATACAGGGATTCGTTCGCGGGCAAGTTCTCGTGCGGCAAATGTTGCGCGTGTGCCTTTGATTGCGCCGATTTGTTTTGGGATTAGTACGTCTTCTGGGTTGGCTGATAGTCGTGCTGCGGCTTCACCGATGATGGCTTTGATTTTTAGTGGGGAGTCTGCTTCGGCTAAACGTTTCGCTGTTTCTGGGTCAATTTTGCCACGAAAATCTGACATGATTTTGTATGCGGCTTTGCCTCTTTCAATGGCTGCTTCTTCGTCGACCAGTCCGCGGTCGGCAATATTTTTTGTTGCGGTAGCAGCGTGGTCTGCTAAACGTTCCGATAGTCGTACCGCTTTGCTGTTGCGTTCGAACCATGCAAAATATTCTGATTCTCTGAATGAGATTGCTTCGGCTGAATCTAATCCAATTTCGCCGCGAGCGATTCGTGCTGCTGCTTCTGCGCCTTCGCGTGTAAGTGACGGAATTTTGTCTGTTTCTACTATGCCTCGTGCGACGAGTTGGTCCGCAAGTTTTTGGCTGATTGTTCGTGTGCCAATTAGTCCTTTTACTTGTTCGCCTGTTTTTGCTGCTTTGAATGCTTGACCTGCATACATTGTTGGGTCAGCGTAAATGTTTACAGCGGCGTCAAAGAAACCTGACAGTAGTGAGTATTCTTTTGTTCCTGGGGTGAACACGACGTTTGCTGCGCCGCGTCCAATTGTCCATGCATGGTTGTTGATTGTTCCACGGAACTCTCTTGCTCTTTGCGCTTGGGTTTCTGCGGCTTTTCCACCGAAAAAGAAACCTTCACCTGAGTCTTCGCCTGAGAGCATTGTGCCAAGTTGTGTTGATGAAAAGATTCCTGCCGAGCCTGCTGGGTTGTTCGGTGAAAATATTTGTGATGCAACGTTTTGTGTCAGGTCTGGGGTGAGTTGTAGCGCGGCGAAACCCCAACGTGTTGCGGCTTTTACTTTGCTGTAAATGTTTCTATCGAACCAGCCTTTAGGGTCGGCTTTGTTCGGGTCGTTTTGTGTGGCGAGTTTGTTTGCTTCTATTTTTGCTACGGCGTCAACAGCCTGTTGTGATAGCCCTGGTTGTTTCGCCATGTCTAACAAAACACGTGGCGACACCCATCCGTTTTGTTTGTAGAGTTCAGATACTTTTGCTGCTTGTTGTGGGGTTACTGTTGCTTGTATTTTTTGTTGTGCAGCAATGTTTGCTTGTGCGTCTTTGTCGTTGTTTTCTTCGTCAACAGGGTCGAATGCGCTGAGTCCACCTACCATTAGTATCCTTCACGTAGGTACGAGTCCAGCATGTCTGCGAGTTCTTCGCTTGGGTAAGCGGCGTATAGTGCTCTGAGTTCGTCGAGTACAGGGTCGCCGTTGCGTACACCTGCGACCCTGTACTCGACGAACTCAGAGCACTATACGCC